>Ga0209542_10003796_pt1 | contig 31893 bp, 24 predicted proteins | sample RifCSPhighO2_01_FD_184028 | JGI IMG/M metagenome (GOLD analysis project Ga0209542, IMG submission 184028) | Soil microbial communities from Rifle, Colorado - Rifle CSP2_plank highO2_0.1 (SPAdes) (version 2) | ecosystem: Environmental > Terrestrial > Deep subsurface > Rock core/Sediment ... | reverse complement strand
TGCCGCCTGGCATATTGCAATAGTTCTTTTCGCTATCCCAGGCGCCGCCAGCCTGCCTGCAACCAACTGCCGGATCGGTGCTGTAATCTCCCGCTACGCATGCGTTCCCATCCCAGCGCTGGCCCGAAGGACAGCCTCCGGGAGGCATAGGATTGGTGCCGGGCATCTTGCAAAAGAAGTTGGCACTATCCCAGGTGCCTCCGGCTTGATTGCAGCCAACCGAACCATCATTGACAATATTACCGTCGCCTTTTGGTCGGCAACTATAGTACGTTCCACATTCGGGAGAACTGTACGATACCGTTTTTTCTTGGCCATCGGGGCATGAATCCACCGTTGGCATTGCCGGACAAGAAACTATTTCGGGCTGGGGATAGGGCATAGGCTGGGGCTGGTTTTGAGAATTTTGGTCTATGGGAGATGTTGGCTGGGAGATATTCATCGCGCACAATTCTTTTGCTTTTGCAAAATCACCCGACTGGATTGCCGTAAAACACTCGGGGGTTGGTCCGTTTTGGGAATTATTAAATTCGGGTAGTTGGTTAAATTCCGGTCCGGGCTGGGTAAACCCTCTCTGTTGACCAGGAGGCATCGGTACGGCGCCTGGCCCTTGCGGCTTAAAACCGGTAAATGGTCCTTCACCGCTAAATTCGGCAGGAGCATTTTTCAGGTGACCGCTGTACTCTTGAAAGCGGTCTGTCGCTTGCTGGCCAGTGAAAATCTGGGACTTGGCGCCAAACGCAATACATTCAGGGCCATTAATCGGAATGGAACAATAGGTAAAGCATCCCTGGGGTGAGTTGCAACCTCCGGGACCAGCTTGGTTTTTGAATGTCTGCTGAAGCTCTTGACGCTGATTTTCCACATTTTGGTTTTGCGACACGTGCTGCCTGATTTCACGGACTATCCTTTGGGCTTCCGGATATTTTTGGGCCAAAACTTCCAGTCTGGGCAAAGCCCGTTTTGATCCTTCGGCGCACTTTTGACCGATTTCAGGATTGGTCAACCCCTGTTCGCATTGCTTTGGCGAAAAACCGATTTCTTCGGTCATAACCTTCTCAATATCCTGCATCACATTAAAATACTCCCGCTGTTCTTGGGGGATGAACTGTTCACAAGCCTTAGGATCTTTGCGGCACTGGTTAAAATCAATATTTTTGTCTTGAACCGATTCAAAAAAACTTAAGCCCTCCGCCGCTTCCTCCTTTGAAACAAAACCATTTTTTACCGCAAATTCTCCGCAAGTTCTAGCCAGGGCCACATCATGCGAATTAAAAGCGTTATCGCACGCGTCCCTGATGGCATTTTCACCGGTAATATTCCTACCATCGGGCGTTACCATGATAAAACTGTCTGCCACTCTTTGGTAATCTTCTTTAATGGATAACACTTCCCGGCGCGCCTGGTCTAAATATTGGACGCCATCAGCCCCGAAAAATTTCCTGGCTATTTCATCGCAAGCCGCCGGAGAACCGGGGCGCAAGCAAATGGCGCCCAGTTCATCGGTACTCGTCGCTCCCAGTTCTTTATACTCTCCACGGCCCAACGCCTCTTGAATCTGGAAGTTGGAAACTTCCTGTTTTGCGTTGCCAAGCTTATCTTCGTCAATATAATTTTTCAATGTTTCCGTATTCCGGGACAACCTTTGACTGGCATTCAAGCAAGAGATGAGTTCCGGTTTTGTCAAAGATTCCGCCGGTTGGCGACAGACGTTCAAGCTAGTCCCCTCCCCTTTGACTTCGTCAATAATCGTCCTGGCGGCGGTTATATTTTGTTGTTCCAGATTAAGCAAACGCGCCAGTGTGGGTTTTTGGCGGATCATGGCCTCGGCGATTTTAACGAACTCTTCTTCAAAATTCTCGGCGGTAGTCAAGTTAGCAAGAACCTCGGTTCTAAAAGTATTAGCTATTTTTTGGGTTGCCGGGTCGTAAATATCATGCTTTTCTGCCAACTCAATCCCACGGCTTAAATCAGCCGCGAAAGCCGCTTCGCAAGCTTCTTTTGAGTCACAGCCCAAATCTTGCGCCAATGGAATAAGTTCGGGCGGTATATCCCCCAATGGCATGGCTTGCGCAAAAACCGCACTTCCGGCCAATAGCGCGCATCCTACAACAGCTGCTGCTGCATATTTTTTATAGTTAATATGGAGATTCATAGTATTCAAGGTTATTTAGCAAAAGGATTTAACTTTTTTGCCGTTTCCTCAAAAGGATTGGCTTCTACCCCTTCTAGTGGATTAGTGACCTTGAATGGATTAGCGGAGTTGGCAGCATCTTGAGCGGCCTTTTCTCCCAACGCCTCCTGGGTAGCCTTGACGTCAGCAACTGCCTTTTTATATCCGTTTTTATAACCCACAATAACTCCATACAAAGAACCGATAATAATACCCGCGATCAAAACCCCACCCCCGATAAATAAGCTTTTTTTGTCCATCATTTTAAAAATGTAAAAATAAAAATTTAAAAAACTTGCTGGGATGTTAAATTTTTAGATTTTCATATTTTTAATTTTCTATTTTTTCATTATACCAAAAAAATAACTTGCTGTGTCAAAAAAAGTTATCCACAAGCTCTTTTTACTACAACCAAAAAGCCCCAAGGGGGCTTTTTGGTTTTTCCCTTTAGCTCGCTTACAGCTAGGCTCTTCATTGGAATTCCAATGATAAAGCAATCTAGGAAACGAGCAAGGGGTTCATTCAGAGAACTATTTTGTCCAGGTTACTGAAGACAATGAATCCTTTAACAGGTAGCTATTTGTCCAGTCGCCTGTGCCAGCGGTTGTTGACGCAGAGTGCGCAACAGCTGAATGGTCTGACCAGATCAAGTTTGCTTCTTCTGCCGAAGAACTGGTTGTCGCAGAGGTGTACAACCCTACAATACCATCAGTAGCCCCATCGTTGTTTAGGAATCCGATGAAGTCAACCGAGGTGCTGCCGAATGTCACGTCAGCGGCATCCGTAGTGAATGTCAAAGAAACGCTGTCGTGTTCATCGGCAGCAGTTCCAAACTGCATAGGCGTACCCCTTATAGTGTAAGTGGTAGATGCGCCGGCCGTAATGGTGTCCTCGGTGGTGCCATCCCATGTCGCTATAATATAGGCATCTTCCTCGGATACTCCTACAGTGCTTTCAGCTGTTAATCCGTCAAAGTCTCCGTGAAGCAAGACAGAATCAGTGATATCAACTCCATCTTTCAAAAGCTTCAACTCTTGTAATTCAAGGACACCATCATTTATGGCATCAGACCATGACAAGGCAACTCTGAACTGTTTAATGTTAACTTCTCCTTGAGCCGGAGCAGTAACTTTAAACTTGTACAAATCTGAAATCTGACCATTGGTAAAGGTGTTGGTTGCGCTGGTTGAAACCAATGCAATGGCTGGAACTGCTTTGTACGTATAGGTACTGTTTCCGTCTGTATCCTCATCAATAGTTGATTCAGTTCCGTCTGGATCCATGTACTGAACCCAAGTTAAGGATGGAACCACTCTCAACCCCGAAGTGCCTTCGGTAGTATTTGGAGTAGCGAGGGTTGCTTTAGCCGTCAACGTTTTTGTCGTGCTGGCAGGAACCATAAAGTTCAAACCGGTGAAGAAGTATCCTCCGGTAGAACCGTCAGTATTGATGTTGTTAAAGCTTTGCGCCGTACCAACTTGCAATCCTGTGGCTGAATCCCAAAGTGTAACGCTGACAATAGCATCTTCAGCGTTAGTTGATGATGAAGAAGAAACATCCGGGTCAAGCTTCAATTCTGTTATCGTGTACGTCTGATAAGAAGAAGTTAATCTCCATCTTCCAAGCTCAACTTCCTGGCTTCCTGAAACCGTTTGGTTTTGAGGTGTGCTGGCAAATGATTTTGCAAGCGAACCAGAAGTGTAGGTTAACGCCTGGCCGACAACTGCCGCAGAATCAGCCGCAACCGCTGAAGAAACCGTGGTGCTGTCAAAGTCTGTTGTAACGGTTCCGGTGCCACTTGTCATCAAGTTAGACACGTCCATATATACCTCTACAGGAATAGTCACTCCTGCGTCAAGCGTGTAGTTAATTGACCAGGTGTTGGTAGCTGCAACCGTCGGCTTTACCGATGTCATTACTGTTCCGTACTTAACATACAAATTTGTTGCGTACGAGCTTACTTCGTCAACAACAACCGTAATGGTTGAAATGTTAACCGCTTCTGATGTGCTGGCAAACAAATTGTAGTCAGCCACTTTGTAGGCAGTTAACGGAGCTACTACTGAATGGGCTGAATAAGCCGGGTCCAGTGACAATGCCAAGGTTCCCTGGGCAACGGTCAAAGAATTTCCGGTTATATCAGATGCAGGTACATCAAGCGTTGTTGAAGAAACCAATCCGGTAGCATTATTGTTGGAGCTTGCGCCTTCAATACCAACTTGAATGGTGCTGCCCGAAACAATGCTATTAGTAGTATCACCAGTGCCAGTGTCGTAAACATCGGCTCTGACGGTCAATACTACCGGGCTTCCCGGTTCAACTATCAAAGATGAGCCCAGGTTAAACGTGGTGTAAGCATTAGTTGAGTCATTTGGATCATACAAGGTAGTAGTGCTGCCAATTTGTACTCCATTGGCATAGATTGCGCCATTGCGTAATCCGCTGACACCAGCAGTGTTAACTCTTGCTGAAATGTAAAGGGTTTCAATCTTTACCTTTTCACCAGCCGCTTTCAATTCAAACTTAGCCAATAAGGCGTTGGATGCGGCGTCAACAATGTCTCCTGATGGAGAGTCCGACATCTTGGTGATGGTCAGCGTTCCAGAGTTAATAGTCTGTTCGCCCGATGAGCGCTTGGTAAATGAAGCGTCTGAAACTAAATCAGACAATACATTTGCGCCATACTGGGTGTCAACGACAGTAACATCAGCCACATTCCATAAATGCATCGTGAAGGTCAAGCTTGAGCCTCCAATAATGTCGGCCAAAACCTTGACAACCCTTGTTCCGGCTTCCAATCTTTTTGGAGCGCCTGACAAATCAAAGGTTACATAGCTTTGGTCTAAGCTGTCGGCAACTAATTGCATCGTTGAACCAACCTGCACTCCATCAACATAAAGTTTGAAGTTTTGCAAATCAGTGTTAGAAACGCTTCCGGTTTTCCTGAAGCTGATTCTGGTCATATCAACCGCCCTTGTAGTAACGATTACGCTGTTTTGGAAAACGGTGTAACCGTCTTGTGGGTCAACATCTGCGGCTGAAGGGGTTGTAGTGGCGTTCCACTCAACTCCTGCCAATGTTCCGGTTGCCAGTGTCATCAAGTTTCCGGTAATTGGGAATGTTCCTTTTACCGAGCTGGCGTTGGTTGAAACATCAGCTGAAGAAATAACTTGCATTCCTACGGTTTCTCCACTGGTGCCGTTCACATCAGCCAATACCCAGATAGTTAACGATCCCATTGAAGGAACCATAAATAATCCTGAAGTATTATTGAAATTAACCATGGTTTCTGAAACTGCGGCTCCATCGGTTAACCTTGTTGCTCCATTAAACAAATAGACATTGGTCAAAGAAGCATCAGCGGATACGCCGATTCTCTTTAATTTCAAACCGGTAACTTTTACTTCGGTATTATCACCGTTCATAAAGGTCAGCGCGGTTAATGAGGCCAAAGCCTGTCCGTCAACAATCGTTCCGGCTGCCGGGTTGTTTGAGGCCAACATCACTGAAAGGCCTGATCCGGTTGGAACTGGTGTTGGGGTTGGTGTTGGGGTTGGTGTTGAAACCGATCCGGCCAACCATGCGTTCAATTTTGCGCGTGTCAAAGGACCGACCTGGTTTGCAGGCGTCCAGCCTTGCTGTGCCTGGTAAACCCGTACCGCGGCCAATGTTCTGGCTCCGAAGTACGTGGTTTCCATTCCAGGCGCTCCTGCCCCTGATACTGAAACTTGGGTGCTGGCTGACGTGTTCAAAAGCGCTTGCAAGCACTTTACATCTGAACCGGTTGAGCCAACCGTCAAGTTCCTGGTAAAGGTAATTCCTACGCATGCGGCAGGGACATTACCTGAAACCGTAGTCTGGCCTTGCAACTGTGCCAACTGGCTCATCAACAAGTTGATTTGAGCTTGCAGTTCGGCAATCGTCACGGCACCGACTGATGCAGGGGCAATTAAGGCAACCGTGGTCAGCGTGACTGCGGCTGTTATAATTGATTTTTTAATATTCATTTTTTATTTTGTTTTAATTATCGTCTTTTACCATCGGTCGACCGGATTTTGCGCGACTTTACGTATTAGCCACGAAAAACGACTTGTCAAATGTTAAGGGAAATCAAATTACGTATTTAATTGCTAATGGTTAATATTTTCTCTAATGCTTGCGCGTATTCCTCTTGTTCAAATAATCCTTTGGCCTCATCAAAACTGATTTTTTGCTCTTCGGTTAGCGTAGTCTGTTCCAAATCCCGGATCATCTGCTCGTCAATAATCTTGTATAGTTCATCTGATGCTTGCTTTACCTCAAAGCCGGCAGAAATATCAAAATAGGTTTTGTTGTTTTTCATATCCAGGGCCACCTCTTTGGCTTTCGATGGGTTCTGGGCAATGGAATCGGTCAGCTTTTTGGCGGCATCCTTCACTTCTTTAACAGCAACCAAAATGGTTTCCGGCTGGTTACTTTTTACGGCGCTAGTCAAATATTCCGATTTTTCTTTCAACGTCTCCACCCTGCTCTTTATTACAAAATCCGGGCTTAATACCGCCACCGATTTATCGGCAAACGGCAGGCTGCCGGTGCCCAAAACCCCAACGAATCCCATGGCTACCAACAAAAAAGCTGCGAACGCGTATGCCAGCTTGTTGTGATAGCCTGTATTAAAGATGCTACCCAGCATGTTCAACACCCGATGTTGAACAGGTAATGGGGCATTTTTTTGTTCCAAAATCTGCATTTTAAGCGAAAACGCCCATGGTTTGCTTGGGTTGATATTTTTGAGTTCCTTTAGGCTATTAATGAGTTCTTGTTCGGTCATTACAATGAAGACACCAAAGTTGGTTTTTTGTTACACCGCTATCCTTCCTGGTTTAACGCGTCTTTTAGCGCGGAGAGCCCCCGGTGGATCATGACGCGCACCGTTCCGGCCGGCTTGCCGATCATGGTGGCAATCTCTTCCGCCGGCATGTCTTCCAGATAGTACCAGATTAAAACGTCCTGGTGCTCTTTTTTCAAGCTTGCCAAAGCGGCTTTTACGTTGCCGACATCCTCGCCGAACACGGCTTTTTGGTGCAAGTCTGTCCTATCATCAGCCGCTTCCGGCAACGCATCGGGGGAAATAGTTTGCTTTTTACCGCTGTCCCGGTAATGGTTGGCAACGTCGTTGCGGGCGATTTGGTACAAAAACGCCCCCATGTTCTTGATGCCCGGATCCTTTTTATAGGCCTCAAATCCCTTCAAAAAGACCTTGGAGGTGATATCCTCGGCGATTTCCTTGGAATCTACCTTTAGGTACACAAACCGGTATATTTTACCGATATACTGGTCGTAAATAAGGGCGAATTGTTCATTTTGATTGCTCATTCAATAGGGCTATATTATATACCAAATAAGCTAGAAAATCAATAGCCGTTAGGACATTTTATTCCACGGGGTAGGACACGAGTATGTCCTATCTAACCGGTAGTCTGTAAAAAACCTGGTTAAACTCCCCCACCCGCACGACCGCCTTTTCTTTCAGCAGCACGTCCAGATCCCGCCGGATGGTACGTTTGGTGATGCGCGGCAGCTGTTTGATTAAGTCGGCCACCTGCGCTTTTTCTTTCTTTTTCAAGATATCAATAATCTTGGTTTGCCGCTCGGAAAAATCCCCCACTGGCGTTTGCGTGCTTTTTATGTTTTGATTTGGAATTTGGGGTTTGTTTGTAATTTTTGGTTTGTAATTTGTAATTTCCGCTCCAAGCCCTGCTTGGATGCGGCCATATTCTTTGGAAAGGATCAGAAAATTAATATCAGAAATCCAGCCGCAATGCTTTGCCAGCTTCAGGTAATTTTCCAGCACTTCAATGTCTTCGTGCAGCTTTGGCGCCGGTTTTTTGCGCGTAGCCGCCTCCAAAACCGCCAGCGCCTGCTGTTTGGCTCTGGTTTTGAGCACGTCATCAGGCAAAAACTCCAGCACCCTATACACCGCCTCCGTAATTTTCACAAAATCCTGCTGCATAAAAAACATCTTCCCAAAAGAGAATTTACCCATTATACCATACATCCACAACTATATTCCATACACAAAAAAGGAGGGTCAAACCCTCTACTCTTACTAAATCTTATGGAACCGCCGGTGGCTCAACGGGTGGTTCGGTGGGTGGCTCAACAGGCTCCACTGGTGCAGGCGGAGTTGGCGGGTGCACGTAATGCACATCTTCTCGGATGCTTCCGGAAAACTGGTTGTTTTCCATGGCAGGCGCGCCAGTTATAACAGTGCCATCATCTTGCAGAAGGTCATCGATAAAAATGCCATACCAGTTATCGGTGAACTCTGAATTTTTAATTTCCGGGGCGCCGCCTTGCACGTAAATTGCCTTTGCATCCGCAAAAAGCCCGTAGATGCTGGTGGTTTGGTGGTTTCCAAACGCCACGGCGTCAACAACCGAAGCCGAATTTACCAGCCACACGCCCGCGTTGGCATTATTGTCAAAAACGGCGTTGCGCAAAGAAATGGCAGAGCTTTCCACCTTTACGCCTGAATAAAAATCAACGTTTTGCGGATTGCCCAAATATGCACCGCCATAAGCAACAACCACGTTTTCTAGTTCTGAATTAACGCTGGATCCGGTGAAGCGCAGCCCCAGCCACTTCCCCGGGCCTTCATTGCTGGCATCAAAATAATACGGCTTAAAGCTGATTTTTTCATCCGGCGTTCCAATGGCTTTCAGCGTTCCGTCAATGCGCAGCCCCGAAAACGTGCCACCAAAGGTAAGCTCGGCGCCGGGCAATATGGTTAGTATCACATTTTCCGGAACCGTCAAAACGCTTTTAATGAAATAAGGCATGTCAGCGCCAAGTTCCATATTTTTTACTATCCGGGGGAAAAATGTAATAGCATTAATATTATTTTCAGCAAGCTGGTTACCTGAAAAAACCGGATAGGAAAACTCTCCCCAGTAAACCGGTTCGCTATTTTTTATGAATTGGTTATTTTCAATGGCTGGCGCGGCCTCAACAACACTATCCGTTGGCGTGTCATAGTAATAATTTATATGCATCCCCGAATGATTGTTTTCAATGCGGGAATTTTTTATTTGTGGCGAGCCGCCCTGGATATAAATTGCCCGCGCTTGGTTTTGGTCGGAAAAATCGGTGGTATTGTGGTTTAAAAACTGCACGTTATCAATAATACTATCCGAAACCGTCAGCATCAACGCCCGGTTTTTGTTGTTTTCCAGTACCGAATTTTTCAGGGAAATGGAAGAATGGTCAACCCACAGCGCATTGCCAAAGTTATTCAGCGCCGCAGAACCGCCATAGCGCAGCACAACGTGCTCAAGCGCCGAATCCCTGCTTGTTTCTGAAAAATAAAGCCCGGTCCAGTTGCCCGGGGCGGCTGTGGTGGCATCGCCATCCTGGTTGCTGTCGCCCCCGAATTCATCATCTGCAAACGAGGTAAAAATAATATTTTCAACTTCTGTTCCCTGGGCGTTGAGCGTGCCGTGGACGGTTAAGCGTGAATGGCTGTCGTAAAATTTAATGACGGTGCCGGGCTCAACGGTTACCGTAGCCCCTTCAAACACCGCCACATTGTCCCGGAACACAAACGGGCTTAACGAGGCGGCCAAGGTAGTGTTTTCCACAAAACTGGTGGTGTAATAGGTGTACAGCTGGTCATTGCTGTTTTGCGCGCCCGGAGTGCCAGTGCCCAGCTTCCAATTTTTATCAAACACGCCAAATGAATACATGCTGACGCGCTCGGCTGAATGAGGCACACCATCTTTCATAAAAAAGTTTTCGTCCCAGGAATTAGCCGGGCGGAATTCATCCAGATAGCGGTTATTGGGCGAGCGCAAGTATAAATAATTTTTCCCCAGAGCTTGGTTCTCTGCAAAATTTTCAACCACCAGATATCCATGGGCGGCAATAACACCCTCAAGCGCCAAGTTTATGGTATCGCGCCCGTTTTCGCCCGAAACCAGCTTGTACCCCGCCAAATCAATATCCGTATCGCTCCGGTTATACAGTTCCAACCATGGTTCGCTTGAGCTGCCGGTTCCGGCAAACGCCACTTCGCTGATCAGCACGGGGTTAACCACATCAACGGAAACTTCCGGCGACCAGTCCCCCGTGTTTCCGTCCAGGTCTTTGGCGCGCGCCCGAAAGTGATAGATATTGTCGTTAAGCAGTGAATACGTTCCCTGGAAAATATCGGTGGTTTTGGTAGTAGCTGCCAACCAATCAATAAAACCCCCGTCATTTATTTTGTATTGCACCTGGTAGCTTTCAATGTTGGTTGCCGCGCTTTGCCATGCAAAGGTTATGTCGTAGCGGTAGGTTCCCGGCGAACCAAATGACAGGTTATTAGCAAAATTGGCAAGGTTTTGGATGGTGGTTTTCGGGAAGGTGCCCTTGGGCGTCGCCTCATCGGAAATTTTAAAATCAGTGGCATTATTATCCGTGTCTTGCCCTAACTTTTTGCGTTCAATGGATTTTCCTTCCGGCGGGCTTGGGGCCGGCGCCGTTTCCGGGGAAAAAGCGGTTTCCCCGAACCCGACTTTGTCCACAATATCAGCATCATCACCGCTTTCAACAGCATCATGGTTGCTTACCAAAAATACCGTGGCTGTTGCGCTTAATTGCAGCACGGAAGAAGTGATATCCGCCGCCTCCAAAATGGCCGCGCTGGCGGTATTGCGCGCCACCAGGAAATACCCGTGCGCGGCAATTACGTTTCCCGCTTCAAAATTTTTCTTGGAAATGGTGCCACTTTCCGGGGAGTACTGCAGCGACCAGCCGCTGATATCAACCGCCATATCGTTAGGATTATACAGTTCAACCCAATCATCATTGGTGCCGCCGGCGCCATCAATGCTGTCAATTTGGATTTCATTGATCAACAGTTTTGGTATCACCACGGGCACGGGAATTTCAGGTTCAACGACAGGCTCCGTGGCAACGACAGGCTCGGCCGTTGCCGGCGCCACGTAGGTTATATTTTGCGCGCGGGGCGTTACTGTTTGCGCTTCAAAATCCGCCAAGTTACTGCCGGTATCCGTTGGTTCGCCTGAAACCAGCTTTCTGCCAACACTTTGCCCTGCAGCGGGGTTGGCGGTTGGCAGCAGCTCATATTCCTGCGCCTGGCCAAAACCAACGCTATCCATAATACCGCCGCCGGGGTTTTTCAGCACCAAGGCATTATCGTCAGTCAGCGGATTGCCGGTAACAATATCGGCCGCCCCCGAATATGGATAGCCTTCCCGGATAATCAAAAAATATCCGCGGGGGGCAATGCTTTTCCCTTCAAACAGCGTTGCCGGCGCGAACGTTGAATAACCGGCGCCCGTTCTGGTTTTGCGCTGCAGGTACCAACCGGTTACATCCACCTCCACACTATTTGGGTTATACAGCTCCACAAATTCATGTTTTGCATCGGTTACGCCCGTGGTTTGCACTTCATTTATCATGATTGGCAAATAAACCGCGGCGGAGCTGCTGCCAGACTGCGCAAGCACCATGGTAGTTTCCCGGGCTTCAGGCTGATCTTGCGTTACTTCTTCCGATTCTTCCGTTTCATCCATTTCCTGGTCGGTGGAAGCCGGCAAAGCAACCGCCGGGGTGGCCGGCGCCGCGGGCGCCAACAATGCCGCGATTTGGGCTTTCAGCATATCAATCCGCTCCAGCAAGTCATCAATCTCATCTTGCTCGGATAACGCCGGAGTTTCCGGCGCTTCTTGTATTTCTTGCGCTTCCTGTACCTCCTCCGTCCCGCCATTTTCATCTTCATTTTCAACAACGACTGGCACGGCTGCTTGCTGCCCTGCGCTGGAATTAAGCCCTGCAATCAACACTTCAGGGTTGGCAATCGCATATTGCACACTGGCGGTAACCGCACGATAAGCGGCAGCCATGGTTGTTTTGGCAGTGGTATACAGCGAAGCAACCGTGGTGGTAACCGCCGGCGCGGCGGTATCAAGCGCGTAAAAAGCCAGGCCAGTAAACTTGTGCGCCAAGGTGCTTTTCGGCGCAATAAAACAGCCACCGGAAACCGATGGCGCTTCACTGCTTGATAATAGGGTTAACGCTTGCTGGATATCCCCAATAATACGTTCGGGGGCTTCTGCCAAATAGACCCCGCTAAACCCATGCCCGCCCAGCGGCTTTGCCTGCTCTTCTGCCGAAAGCGCAAGGCCAATGTTGGGTTCAAGCGGCCGGCGGGCATTCCCGATTTTTGCCAGTTCCGCCACCACCGAACTGATCATTTTGTCCGTACTGCTGGTCAAATATGTCCCACCCCCTGCCACCTTGTCCGCCGGGGTGGCCACGTTATACACCCCAATAGATTCTTTCGCCGCCCCATGTCCTATCAAGTAATCATAGGCCGCGTTGGTGTAAAACGTGCCCTGCGAATGCCCCACCAGCAGCACTTTTCTAGTTTGCAGCTGGCCATGCACCTGGCGCAACATTTCGGTTAAATCATAATCCACCCAGGCGCCCTGATAACCCTGCAGAATTACTTTTATCAAGTCCCCACTGCCATCCCCGTGACTGGCATTATAGCCGAGGAGGAATTTTATATTGTCATTACCAGTTATTTGAGAAAACCGCCTTTGTAGATCAAATACATTATCGGCAGCATATGCTTCTTTTGTAAATATCCCATTTACAAAGATAACTGTTGCACCATCAGTACTACAACTACTAACATCTGAAAAAGTGCTTACGGGTGTCAAAAATAATCCTAGAAAAATTATTAGAGAAAATATTCTCTTCAAGCTAGTTTAGCAATAATGATGCTTCAATGTCGCATCGGTTACCAGTATCCACCAAGTAAGTTTTAAGATAATTTTTCGCGTTTTGATCTCTCTTCTGAAGTCTTAAATCAGTATTTATAATTAATTTCTCTAGCTCATCTCCGATTCTTACACTATTTGTAGTTTTTACTATACAAAGAGAGCCATTCGTCTCCTTAACAATCGTCGCAATATACACATCCGAATTAAACACCTGTGTCAGTTCAAGTTGCATTGCCTGGGCATATTGCAGCATGGCGGCGCGGGTTTTGGCGGAATCCGGATACTGCTCAAAAATAGCCAGTTCCACATCATCGCGGATAAAATTACCATTGGCATCAATGCCCGCAATTGTCCTATCACTTTCCACTTGGTCCGGCTTCGGGGGCAAATTATGTCCCATCACGTCATCCATGGTGATTTTGATGCTATTAATCCTTTCAATCGCCCTTTTCGTGCGCATGCCTTCATAATTACTCCAGGCAACCCCCGCCGCGCCCAAAATAACCGTGGCCACCGCCACCCCAACCAAAATTTTTACCAATTTTTTCATATTTATTTAGGCTCTAGACTAGATAACTGTCATGATATAATGGGAAAATGACAGAGTTTAAGTTCAAAAAAGCCAAATTATCGACATTTAAGATTAAGCGAATCATTTCCCATTTTTGCCTCGACATTCCCGCTTCAAAAACCGCAGGGCTGATGGGCATAAATCGCAACACGATCAATCTCTGGTTTAAGAAATTTCGCAGAGTGATTTATGCCCACCAAATGCAAGAATGTGAAAAGATTTTTGGCGAGGCGGAAGTTGATGAAAGCTACTTTGGAGCAAGACGGATTAGGGGGTTTCATGGAAAGTTAAAGCGTGGTCGTGGCACTCGTAAGCAGCCGGTGTTCGGAATTCTCAAACGCAACGGCAGGGTGTATACTGAAATCATACCAAATTGCACGGGCGATGTCCTGCGAGCTATTATCAAAGGGAAAGTGGATAAATCAACCACTATTTACTCTGACGGTTGGCGTAGCTACGACGGACTGGTGGATGTGGGGTACGATAAGCATTTCCGGGTCAATCATGGCGACAATGAATTTTCAAAAGGGAAAGGGACGGGCATTCACATCAACGGTATTGAGAATTTCTGGAGTTTTACCAAACGAAGATTTGCAAAGTTTAATGGTGTGAAAAAGAATTTCGACCTGCACTTAAAAGAGTGCGAATGGCGATACGGAAAATCAAATGTTGCGCTTGAAAAAGAACTGTGGAATATCATTAAAAGGTATCATGTCTAGGTTAGTTATCTAGTCTAGAGCCTTATTTATTGTAAGTCTTTACCCAAAAAAATCCACCCGTAAATAGTGGATAACTTTTCCTTAAAAAATGACTCCATTCTACAATATCTATCGGACCTTATTAGTTAAATTAATTTTCAATGCCCCAAACTAACCAATTCCTTAGATTGCTGACCTTCAAAAATGTGGATAACTTTCGGTTTTCTTTCGGTTTTTGAGTATGATACAATTAAATTAACAATTTAATTGTATCATACTCAAATGCTCACAAAAAAGCAAAAAAATATACTAGATTATATTGAAAGTTTCATCCAAAAAAACGTCTACTCGCCCTCCCTAGAAGAAATAAAAGATAATTTTAAATTATCATCTGTGGCAACTGTGCATGAGCACATCAAAAACTTAAAAGAAAAAGGATATTTAAGTAAAAGCGATTCTCGGCAACGTACCATAGAAATATCAAGAAAAGAAAATCTTGTTCGCATTCCTCTGCTTGGCACCATAGCCGCTGGTTTCCCGATTGAAGTGATTGGAGAATATGAAACAATCACCATACCAAAAAGCTTACTAGCAAAATCAGGAGAACATTTTGTCTTAAGAGTACAAGGCAATAGCATGGTTCAAGATGGCATATTCGATGGCGACAATGTCATTATTAGAAAACAGAGTACTGCAAAAAATGGCGAAACGGTGGTAGCAATCATCAATGGAAATGAATCAACTTTAAAAAAAATTTACAAAATTCCTGGGGGATTTAAGCTTCAGCCGGCGAACCCAACGATTCCTCCTCTCCTGGTGAAAGAATTAATCGTCCAGGGAAAAGTAGTTTCCGTAATGAGAAGCTATGAAGCAAGAAGAAGCATAAACAAGGCACTAAATCTTTTTATTTTCAATAATGAACTTAAAGAAATAGTAGTTAAAACACAGGAAGAGGTAAGAAATGAATTCAAACCAAATAAAGAGTTTGATATTTGGCAGAAAACCGAATCCAAGATAAGCCAAGATAAATTTTTTCTAGAAACTACATATACCTTTTTGAATGAACTGATTTTATTATGGATATCTAGAGATAAAAACTTAGTGCATTTTGAAACTATTCAAACTGGCCAAGAATTATTACTATTGAAAAAAGAGGCTGAAAAAATTTACGACCATATTTTTAGTAGTAATATCTTTGATTGGTATAAACCAAGCGATCTATTGCTCCAAAACATTACAAATACCTTTAATAAATATGACTTTTCACAAATTGACCGCGATATTCTCGGCAAATTATATGAGCAATTTATTACCCGAGAAGAAAGAAAGAAATTGGGACAATTCTATACCCCAGAACCAATTATTGACTATATATTGGACCAAACGGGATATATTAATGACATTGAAGACAAAAAAATAATTGATATTGCCTGTGGATCTGGAGGCTTTACTACGCGTGCTGCAAATAGATTAATAGATAAACTAAAAAATCATAAGGATAAGAAGCTTGTCATTGAGAAAGTTATCAATAATATTTACGGCCTAGACATTAATCCATTTGCCTGCTACTTAGCCGAAACAAATATACTCATACAACTACTTGATTTGATTACTCAAGCCAAACAAGAAAACCCAAACTATAAAGTGCCACGAATAAAGATATTCCAAACTAATACCATTCAAAGCACTTCCTTATTGGGGACAGATGACCAAGAGATTAAGAGCATAAAAAATAAAACTGAAGATCTTAAATCTGGCTTTGATTTTGTAGTGGGAAATCCTCCGTACCTGGAAGCAAAGAAAATGGATAAAAAAACAAAAGAACTCTGCACGGAAACTTGTCCGGAAATTGCTAGAGGAGCCTTTGATTTATTTGTTTGCTTTATTGATAAGGGATTAAAATTATTAGGAGAAGGTGGAAAGTTTGGATATATAATACCTAATAAATTTTTAATAGCTAATTACGCAAAAAATATGCGAGCAGAGCTATTAAATAACTTTTCCATTAAAGAAATTATCGACGTTTCAGAGTGTGAAGTTTTCGAAAATGTATCAGTATATCCAATAATTTTGATTATTGATAAAAAAAAGCCGAAAAATAATGCTATCAAAACCGCAGATAAAATTATTAACACTCAAGAGTTGCTGGATAAAAAATTTATTGCAAGCGAAATTAGCCAGGATATTTATAAAAGAGATGATTTGGTATTCTTTATCTTGCCTAACGAAAAAAAACAAAATTCTCTTTTAATGAAACTACTAAGTGAACCGTATCAAAGGCTTGATAATTATCTAAGTGTAAAATGGACTATTTCATTTCATGCCTCTGGCTTAAGAGAGAAATTTTTATTTCCCCAAAAACCGTCATCTGAATTCGCTAAAAAATTAATTGGTGGCAAGTCCTTTGCTGGCAATAATGATATAAATCGCTACAAGTTAACCTGGGGAGAATGGTGGATAAACTATGATGAAGAATTAGCTAAAAAAAGTAAGAACCAGTTGCCACCAAAAACATTGTTTGAAGGAGAGAAATTAATAATTTGTCAAAATGCCTTAAGACTTAGAGCTACCTATGACAACGAAAACTTCTTCTGCAAAGATACTTTTTTTACTGCCAAGCTAAAGAAAGATCTAAATGAAGATTTTAACCTTAAATTCTTCCTTGCACTCTTAAATTCAAAGCTAATACACTACTACTACGCAAACATATATAAAGGTACCCACATAGCAGGTGGTTATTTGCATTATCTCATTGGCTACCTTTCCAGTCTACCTATAGCAAAACCAGCAAAAAAGCAGCAATTAGATATTGTTGCTTTAGTAGAGAAAATCTTAAAAACCGAAGATATAAAGAAATTCAATAAAATTGACCAGCAAATCGATGAATTAATTTACAAACTTTATAACTTAAACAAGAATGAAGTTTCAATAATAGAATCTTTCATTTAAAGTGTACTATAAAGTGTTCAATATAATTTTTAAACTCTCTTAAGTTCTGCTCTACTGGTTTATTCGCCCTATCCTTTCTCTTCCCTGCCCTCATGACAAATATTTGATCAATTTTGTGTTTTAGGTCTGAATTTTTAAGAAAATCTGCCCATGCGTTAGTTAGCTCTAATACTTCAGAGAAAACACAAAATTGCACATCTTCTAATAAACTGACTGATTTTGAAATATTGCCTTTAAGTATTTGAGACTCACCAATTAACTCCTTCATCCTAATCATATCGATGTATTCCTTGCATTCAATAATCATCAACGGTTTATTATCAGATTTTCTAAAAATTACACAATCTCCGCCAATCGTTAAAATCTTATCCTGACCATTAAATTTTACCGCGCGGGCAGATAAGCCCGCTTTTTCATTAGCTGTAACTTTTTTGCAGTAAAATTTATCCGACAAGCCTTTCTCTTCTATAATTTGACCGATGAGAGCTTGAACAAAAAACTCATCCTTAAAGCCAATCAAAGCAGATATTTGCCGCTCTTTCAGTTTATATTTTTTAGCTATATCGTAGAAATACGTTTGGTTTAAGTTACAAAATATCTTAATAGTCTCTTCGCTGTTTTTACCCAAAAGATTCTTTGAAATATACTTTTCAAATATATCGTTAGCACTTACTTTCTTTTTCATAAATACTTTTTAAAAATACTAGTTTGCGAAATCTATTACTTCCTTGCGCCGGCTTTCTCGGGCGTAGCCATTCTTGATAACAGCCGCGGCAATTCAAAGGTGATTTTTCCGTCTTTGGCGTCAATCAGCACGCGGCTGCCGGCGGCGATTTCACTGGTGACAATTTTAATGGAAAGCGGGTCTAAAATCAGCCGTTGGATAACGCGTTTTAACGGACGGGCGCCCAGATTCGGGTCAAACCCTTCGCGCAGCAGCAATGCCTTGGCGCTATCTGAAATTTTAATGCTGATTTCTTTGGCAGCCAGGCGGTGTTCCACTTTGGCCATTTCCAGTTCAACAATGCCCGTGATCTGCGTTTCTTTTAAGTGGTTGAAAATCACAATTTCGTCAATCCGGTTTAAAAATTCCGGCCGGAACTGGTTTTTAAGCGAATCTTCAATCTTGTCTTTCATGCTTTCGCGCTCGGCATGCCCCCCCGCGCCCGCAAACCCCATGTGCGACATTTTGTTGATAAAATCACTGCCCACATTGCTGGTCATGATAATAATGCTGTTTTTAAACGAAACCAGTCTGCCTTTTGAATCCGTCAGGCGGCCATCTTCAAAAATTTGCAGCAAAATGTTAAACACTTCCGGATGCGCTTTTTCAATTTCATCCAGCAAAATGACCGAATATGGCCGGCGGCGCACTTTTTCCGTCAGCTGCCCGGCTTCTTCATAGCCCACATAGCCCGGGGGCGAGCCGATGATTTTGGAAACGGTGTGCCGCTCCATATATTCAGACATGTCCAGGCGGATCATGGCCCTTTCATCATCAAACAAAAATTCGGCCAAAGCCCGCGCCGTTTCCGTTTTTCCAACCCCCGTCGGCCCCAAAAACAGAAAACTTCCAAGCGGCTTGTTCTCTTCGGAAATGCCCGCCCGCGCCCGGCGGATTGCCCGGGAAATGGCGCTGATGGCTTCCAGCTGCCCCACCACCCGGCGGTTGAGCGTGGCTTCCATGCTTTCCAATTTTTTGGCTTCTTCGGTAATCAAACGCATCACTGGAATGCCCGTCCAGCGGCTGACCACCCGCGCCACATCTTCTTCAGTTACCTCTTCTTTTAAAAAGTGGTGGGTTTTTTGGAGCTTGACCAATTTTTGCTCAATTTGCTTTTGCTCTTTTAACAGCAATGGGATTTTACCATACTTTATCTCCGCCACTTTTTCCAAATCGGCTTCGCGTTGGGCGATTTCGGTTTGGTAGGACAATTTATCAATATCTTCGCGGATTTTCTTGATTTTATTGATCAGCTCTTTTTCGGCGTTCCACTTGGCGGAAATTTCCTTGCTTTTTTCTTTGGCTTCGGAAAGCTCTTTGGCAATGGTTTTCAAACGCCTTTCGGAATCTTTCTCTTTTTTCAGCGCCTGTTTTTCAATCTCAAGCTTGGTGATTTCTTCTTCGTACTTTTCCAAATCCTGGGGTTCGGATTCTATTTCAAGGCGCAGCGCGCTGGCCGCTTCATCCATCAAATCAACCGCCTTGTCCGGCAAAAACCGGTCGGCAATATACCGGCTAGAAAGTTCCACCGCCGCCTTGATGGCCGAATCTTTGATGCGCACGCCATGGTGCACTTCATATTTTTCTTTTATCCCGCGCAAAATGGCGGTGGCATCATCCACGTTCGGCTCCTGCACGAAAATGGGCTGGAAACGGCGTTCCAGGGCCGGATCTTTTTCAATATACTTTTGGTATTCTTTCAGCGTGGTTGCCCCAACGGCCCGCAGTTCCCCGCGCGCCAAAGCGGGTTTCAACAAATTAGAAGCATCAATGGCGCCTTCGGCCGCGCCCGCCCCCACCAGGGTATGCAATTCATCAATGAATAAAATGTATTTGTTAGCCGCCCGGCCGATTTCTTTAAGCAACGCTTTTACGCGGGTTTCAAATTCCCCCCGGTACTTGGTGCCGGCGATCAACGCCCCCAAATCAAGCGAAATGACTTCTTTGTTTTTCAAAAATTCCGGCACGTTCCCCCGGGCAACCCGCTGGGCAAACCCCTCCACAATGGCCGTTTTCCCCACCCCGGCCTCGCCAATCAACACCGGATTGTTTTTGGTGCGGCGTGAAATGATCTGCATCAGGCGGCGGATTTCGTTATCGCGCCCGATAATCGGGTCAATTTTCCCGGCTGCGGCCAAATCGGTTAAGTTCCGTGTATATTTTTCAATCACCTGGTACTTGCTTTCCGGTTCCGGGTCGGTAATGCGCTGGCCGCCGCGGATTTGCGAAAGCACTTTCAAAACCGGCTCATATTCCAGTTTGGTTGATTTATAGCTTCCCGCTTCGGCGCCCGGCCCCATGAAACTGGTTTTTTCCAGCAAATCTTTGGCCATGGATTTTTGGTCCAATAGCGCCAAAAATAAATGCTCAACCGAAATGAATTCGTCGTTCATGTGCATGCTTTCCTGGCGCGCGCGGTCAAGCACTTTGGCCATATCCTGGGTCAGGTAAAACTGGCCGAAGGTGGCGGAGGCGGCGGCGCCGGAAATCCTGTTAATCTGCGTATCCGTCCGTTTTTTCATGGCGTCCACGTCAACACCCATTTTTTGCAGCACCGTCAAAACCACCGAACCTTCCTGGTTAAGCAGAGCGAACAATAAATGCAGCGCGTCAATTTGCTGTTGGCCGCGGTCCTGGGCCAGGGTTTGGGCCGACAGAATGGCATCCTGGGCTTTGTTGGTAAAATTGGCTCCGTTGTTCATCATATATTTATTATACAAGTTTAGACGCATAAACGCACCAATCCTTTCCTACATTCTAGAAAATTAGCAGACGCGTGTCAAGAGTGCTAACGCTATTGACAACAACATATTAAGCATGATATAATTAAGGTATAGAACATGGGGTTAAACAAATTGAACGAACCTTAACAAAGGAGCGGACTGTGTCACAAGAAGACACTATTTTTCTTTGCTGTTTGGTGCTGGTGCCAATATCGGCCTTCCTGCTGCGGCATTGGTACAAAAGGCAAAGCGCCACAGCGCTATTCGCCCTGGCTTTTTGCGCCATCGGGTGCGCCGGCCTTTTCTTGGAACGGGAAAAGTCCGCGGAACTGGCTCCGGCAAAACCGGCCAAGCTGGCGAACCGTTCGCGGTGGGAAGTATTGGCATTGGCCAATATCGATGCGGGCGCGGTCGCCATCATCAAAAATGAAAAAACCGGCAAGGTGGCGGCAGTGCAATTTGCCGACGAAAAACCGCCGGAACATTTCCAGGTTTGGCAACGCGGATGGTGGAAATGGCAAACCACCCGCCTCATCCCCATCCACGAAGGAGAAAATTAATGGAAAAAGAGGTTGTTGAATCGGCCGGCAAACTTATGGCAATGACCATTGTCATCTATGCCATACTGCTGATGTATGGCGGCGCCACCGGCCAGGGCGCAAAACCGGCCAACCGGTACGCGGCCTGGCTGGCAACGTGGGTATTCCACATGTTGCTATGGCTGGCCTGGTTGCCGTTCCGGATCGTTTTCAAGGGCGCCGAATGGCTCTTTAAAAAGGCCTTCGGGGCAACTCCGAAAAAAAAGAAAAAGAAGAAAAGCAAAAAAGGAAACTGGTTTTGGTGACCGGTTACCCTGCCTGCCGGCAGGCAGGCAAAAGGCGGGCATACCCATGTCCGCCTTTTTTCATTACTTTTTTATTAAAATATTGATAAAATACGCCTGCCATGCTACAACGGTAATGTGGACAAAGAAGGGCTTTGTCCAGAACAAGGGATTTTTAGGGAGAACGCAGATGGATTTGACCACGAAGATGGCGGTGTATCGGAAAATCGCGGCCGATTCGACGACGTTGGAAGAGGACTTCTACCGGCGCGAAGCATTCGATAATGCTCCGGATCCGGATGCCGCCGCGCGGGAAATCCTGGGAGACAACATTCCCAAAGGCCCGCCACCACCAGAGCCCCGAATCTATCGCTTCCCCCTTCCGCCCGCTTAGTTCTTTTTTTGATTTTTGGCTAACCCCAATTTGCCAAACCACCGGCCTTACGCGCGCGTAAGGCTTTTTTTATGCAATAAAAAAAGCATGTATACGGTAAATACATGCCCCACAATCGATACATTAACGCCAAGCCCTGACCACTTCAAGCATGCGCTTTTTGATGGCATATTCTTTCAGTCTCAGGACTTCTTTCCTCACATTTTTGAGCGCCTCCATGGCAACCAGATTTGAAGTTACTGCTATCTGGCCATCCAGGAAACGCACCATCGCGTCAGCCATGAATTCACCCCCCAGCGCCTCGGAGTTTTCCAGCAAGACTTCACCACTATCGGTCATACTAATACTCCCCACAAAAAGAACTACGGTTACTTACACAGCCGTATGTTATCAAAATTAACAGGCATGTCAACTACCCATTTTTGTCCCCATAAAACCAAAGATATTTTTATATGTTTTTTCACCGAAAAGAATGGGGTAAAAACCCTTTCCGGCAATCAATAACTTTCGTCCCCTTCGCGCATACGATTGGCCTTTTTTAATTAGTACATAATTTTTAATGCCGCCAAGTAGTTTATATCCCTCTGGCCTCGCAACAGTTGAAATAACATTAAAGTAGGTTATTGATATTCTTTCTTGGGGAAATTTCGCATGAATGATTTTTAAATGTGCCAAGAGTTTTTTTATTCCCAGAACCGTTTTTTTAAGTGTTACAATATCTTTATCTTTTCCGTACTCAAACGCAATGCCAACTTTCGCTGCTGAAATAAGGGCATTGCGTTTTGTTGCATTCATGAGTAGTACATACTTTGGCTGAATTACTCCTATGCACTCGCGAGTTCTTTTGTCCAATTTGGTTACTATGATGGCATCTTTTAACCTGCTAGTGGTTGAATGGATATCAATGACCAAATCAGCCGATTTAATGTTTGGCAAAAGCGCATAAGCAAGTTCTTGTTCATGATTGCCACTTTTCTTGCCAGGGAAGGAGCGGTTCAAATCCTGGTCAATATATCTTTTATTTGCATCAAGCGCTTTTTTATTGGCAATTTGTACAGCCAGAATTTCACTGCTAATTTGCAGCTTTTTTATTTCTTCGGCAACTTTCAACCCTATCCGCTCATTGCCATGTGTCATAATATTTAAAATAACTTTCATAATTTTAATATATACTACAAATTGTAAAGCTTTACCAAACGTAGTATATACTCTTCTAATTATATTAATGTAAAAAATAAGGAGTGGTGGTGGCTTCCACTCCTTTTTGGTAGGGTTATTTTTTCAATGTCCCAATGCAGATTTCACCACCTCCTTCTTCGCAAGGGGGGATCATTCTGTCCCACCATTGCTGAAATTGTTCATCATGGTGAACCGGCTTTTTCCCGTACAAAGAACCTTCGTAATGCCGCCGGGAAAAGATGTCACAATGCAGATAATCTGCAACGACGTGCCTTTTCATCATAACGTGGTCAAAGGGCATCTTATTGCCATCCCAGTGCAAAAACCAATTCTTGCAAAGCTTCATGCCTGCAATCCAACAAGAACAGGACTGTGTTCGGAGGGCCAGGTAGAGCACATCAGGTTCGTCAATCCGTGCCTGTCCAACCAGTTTTCCGAACAAGCCCTTTCCCTGGTACTTGCTCCGAAGAATGGCGCCCGAGACATACAGAATGTTGGCATTCAAAACCTTGAAGATGCCAAATCCCACATCATTGCCATCATCCACCACCCGATAGATTAGCTGACCACCCCTCAAATGTTCCTGCACATCTTTTTGCAAAGTAGGAGAGACTTTTTGAGAAAACCCCTCAGCAGTGATTTGCGTGGCAACCGCAAGATCCGGAACTTCCCTGAGAATCTGCATAACACAACCCTTTGTAAAAGAACTATCCAGCATCTCATTTGTGCTGGTGGCCGGGCATTTTTGAAAACATCCAGCCATCAACACAAACAAAAAATCCTCCGCAAAGTCGGGAGGAGTTTTAATGGCTGAATGTAAAATATATTATTTCACGCCAAAACCCGGACTTTGCGAGTGCAAAGCCCACCACCAGCTCAATGAAATAATATATCCGTTCAAGTTCATGAGTTCATACTATCAAAATTAAACCCCATTGTCAACTATCTCTCCCCCAGCACCGCCTCAAGGGTTATTTCTTCGCCGGAGCGCAGGATTTTTACTGTTACCGTATCACCGGGACTGTGCTGCTGGATCATGCCGGCCATGGAGTTGGCTTTGCTAACGCGCCGGCCGTTCAGTTCCAAAATGACATCTTTTTCCTTGATGCCTGCTTTTTCTGCCGCACTGCCCTTGGTGATGGCCGCTTCGCCATTGTCGCCGCGCAGCACCAATGCGCCGTAATCAACCGAAAGCCCATATTTTTCTTTAATTACCTCATCCACCAGCACATACCGCACGCCCAAAAACGCGTAGGTGATTTTGTTATTGGCCAGGATCTGATTGATGTCTTTTTTGGCAATATTAATAGGAATGGCAAAGCCGATGCTTTGCGCGCCCTGCGCCATGGCGGTGTTGACGCCAATCACTTCCCCACGCAAATTGAGCAGCGGCCCGCCCGAATTTCCCGCGTTAATGGCCGCGTCGGTTTGGATGATATTTTCCAATGTTTCAGAAAAACTGCCGGTTTGGCTGGAAGCGCTCACCGTGCGGCCAAGGCCGGAAACCACCCCAACCGAAACCGTATTGGAAAATTCCCCCAAAGCGTTCCCAATGGCAATGGCCCCCTGGCCGATTTTGATGCCATTGGAATCCCCCAAGGTGATAGCCGGAAATTTCACATCACTTTCAACTTTAATAATGGCCAAATCCTGGACCGGGTCCAGCGCCACCACCTTGGCGGCGTATTTTTTGCCATCCTGGGTAAACACCGTGTAATCCGCCTTTTTATCGGAAACCACGTGCTTGTTGGTTACAATCAGCCCGTCTTCGGAAACGATAAAGCCGGAGCCTGAACCCACTTCCTGGTATTTAATTCCGATAAACTCCAGCTCATAGACCGGCAAATTTTTGGAAATGACAATGCTGACCACCGAAGGCGAGGCCGAAGCAACCGTTTCAATGATGGCCTCTTCGTATAAAAGGCGGGGAACATATTCCGTTGGCTGATTGGCAACTTCCGTTTGCAGCGCCATTTTTTGTATTTTTTCCGCTACCAATTCCAACGCATCAAAAATACCGGAAAAAGAAATGGTTTGCATGAAAAAACCCATTACAACCAACAGGGCCGTGGCAAACAGCAATGCCAAAAGCGCATGGTTTTTTAAGAGCTTCTTAAATCCCCAGTTTACTTTTTTTCGATTGATCGGATCAAGTTTGTACATGGGCTTACTTTTTATAGTGGTTAAACTTATAATTGAATATATCAGATTTCACCGGGCCGATGAAGATGGTATGCAGCTCGCATAAAAAATATTTCATGCCGATATTTGCCCAGCCGTCTTTTTTAAAGCGCCGATCAGAAACCAAAATTTCCACAGACCGGATTATCCCAAATTTAGAATTCTTGGCGGCACGCCTTCCCAGATCATGGTCCTCGGCCAGCTTGATATCCTCATCATAACCATTTAGTTTTTCAAAAACTTCTTTTTTCACTAAAATCCCCACCGCTGAATGTGGCAGGATTTTTTCCAAGGCAATAATCATCCTGTTATAAAATACATTCATGAGCAGTGAGGAAATTTTGCTTTTAGGATAAGGATCCAGGCAAAAACTAGCCATATCAATGCCCCGACCGTTGAATTCCAGCATAGACTCATGCAAAAAATCATCCGGTAAAATGGTGTCCGCATCCAGAAAAAATAAGATATCCCCTTTGGCAATTTTAGCCCCATTATTCCTGCCCTTTGCCGGAAGACCGCCTTCAGCAATCCTGCATCCATGCATTTGAGCTATTGGTAATGTTTTATCGCTTGATCCGGCATCGGAAATAATAATTTCGTAATCAGTAAAACGTTGCTTCTTTATTGAATCAAGCAGCCGCGGCAAATATTCTTCTTCGTTGAGTGTTGGTATGATGATGCTTAGCATTTCATGATGCAAATAACATGGCAAGGCCGAAGACGATCAGCGCCATGGCGGCGGTTTTTTGGATTATTATTTTTTTGGAAATTTCTTCTCGGGCGGTTGGCGGCAGGAAGCGAGAAGCTGCCAGCATCAGCACGAATAAAAATACATACTGCAGACCCCGCAATGCATTTATTATAGCCAAATATCCGATTGGCGCCAGGGCTATGGCCAGGCTTTGCAGCAACGTGCCCGCGCCGCCGCAAAACTGCGCGAACAAAAACAGCCGCCCCGTTTTTTTGTCCAGCCCTTCCCGTTTTTCAAAAAGTTGGTAGCGGAAATCCTTTTCAAAAAGCAGCGAAAGCGCGCACAAAGCGGTGGCAATGCTGATCCAGATAAGCCCCTGTAAAAATGGCAAGTGTAAAAAAACCATTTTAAAAAATATGTAACCGCACGCAAACAGCGCGGCGGCAACCAGCGTTGTTGTTAAAAATTCCCTTGTCAGCGAAAATTTTTTTTCAACACTGATCACAAAACTACCCAGCAAGAGCAGGAAAAATGCAACCAGCGCCGGCATGGCAACCGCTTCAAACCCCCAAAACACCCATGTCAGCAGCAAAATCAGGATTGACTGGATGGCGCCAATGGCAGGCATGACGCGCGAAGCTTCAAACTTCTGCATGGCCGAAAACATAAAGTACAGCGCCAAAAAATTGTTGATCGCCGCCAGGGAAATCCATCCCGCGGCTGCGGCCGTTGGCAACGCCATGCCGCCCGCAAATGGCATCAAAAAAACCACCACCAAACCCAGCATGCCAACGTAAAACACGTAAAGCTTGGGTTTTGGGGTGGCGTTTAATACCAGCTTATCGCCAAGCGAAGAGAAGCTGAAAAAAAGATACGCCAAAATGATAATCAGTAACCAAGACATAGTTTATTGGATAAATAACTTCTTGGCTTCGTTCCAAATTTCGGGCTTATCGTGCTTTTCTTTGAGCCAGTACCACCATTCTACTCCCCAAAAGTAAAATGTATCAAGGCCGCTTTGCTTGGCGTATGCAATGTTTTTATTGAATTGGGCTATATTCATGCTTTTTTCCTGTTCTGCCAGCGGCACATTATAAAATACTTTTGAATTCCACGGTTCGGCCTGCAACTCAACGCCAATTACTTTTTTGCCGAAGAGCGCTTCAACCAATTGGGCTTTCACCCAATAACTTGCCGGCGGCAATGGAAATGTAAAATAAAACCCGATGTCTTTTGCAAGATGCACCCATACTTTCCGGTACATGGTCGTGCCAACCACATCCCCAAGGCGAGCAGCACCAAACCACAGCGATTGCTCTCCTGAATCGGAAATAATCACCGGGCGGGAAGGGTCAAGCTTTTTAATAAGCGCCACCTCTTTTTTCAAAAATTCTTTATCATACCAGGGGCATTCCCCAAAAACAAAAAAGGGTTCATTTTCAGCCTGCCAGGCAACGATAACGCCGCTGTCTTTATACCGCAGCACTATTTTTTCAATATATTCAAGCAACTCACTTTGCTGCTCTTCTTTTGAAAGACCCTCTGCCCAAGCCGGAATATGGCATTCAGGCCAACGGCCCGTTTTCATGCCAAGCACATAAATCATGTCCGCCCCGCGCTTCTTTGTTTCCTTAATCTGCCAGTCAATGTCTTTGAAATAAAATTCATCTTTTTTCCCTTCCACCCAGTCCCACTGGGTATGCAGTTTGATGTGCTTTACGCCCAAATCTTCCAAAATGGCAAGATATGTTTCCTTCCAATCAAGCTTCATCGCCTCGGCCTGCATTTGGGAAAAATCCACCCCCCAGGTGATGTTTTCTTGCACTGGCGCCTTGAAAGAAACAAAAAAAATGCAGGCTGCAAGCGACGCGACGGCAATGATAACCAGCAGCACGTTAATGATTTTTTTCATGCGCCGTTGATGATGTTTTCAATATTATACGCCCCCATTTTTTCAACTTCCACAAAGCCTTGCATGGCCACCTCGGCCAAGTCGCCGGCCGCCAGCAAATCAGAAATCCATTCGGCGGTATATTTGGGATTTTCCTGGGCGATTCCGCATCCGATGTGCAAGAGCCAGCGCATGTTAAAATCTTCCTGGGAGCCGATGGGCGGCTCAATGATAATGGGAATGCCAAGTGCCGAATAAAAAGAAAGCTCCGAAGGCTTGGTCATTAAAATATCCGTGGTGCGCAGCGCCTTGTTGAACTTTTCAAAATACTCATTCATGGTGGGGGCGGACAAAACCTGCACCCATCCGCCCAGTTTCAAGCCCGCAAGGTTTTTGGTAAAATAGTGGCGCAATTGTTCTTTGGTGCCGATGGAAATAATGAAACGGAGCTGCTTGGCCCTGATTTTTTCTTTCAGGCTGTTGATAATCGCCAGGGCGATTTCTTTTTGCGCCCCGGCGCCGCCGATGGAAAATAAAATGGTCAGCGGGTGGTTTGGCATTTTCGGCAATCCGCCCACATATTTTTTTATCAACGGGGCGTAGAGCTGCCGGTATTTCCCAAGCGGATCCAAATTAAGCAAACGGTAACCCAAATCCCGCTTCACAATTTCCATGTCCGGGCCGCCGATATTTTCTTTGGGCAGCGGATATCCGGTCAGCATGATATTTTCAGGTTTTACGCCGTATAATTTCAGCCGGTCGCGTGCCCACGTGTTTGGCACAAAATATTTGATGGTGCTTTTTTTCGGATCCAGCGCCACCCATGCCCGCGCAATGTCAGCATCGCAGATAACGCAATACACTTGATTGGGATAGTTGAATTCTTCAGCCATGAACGCGGGCGTAAAAAACGTGGTAATGAACGGCAGCGGGTTTTTACCAAGGAGCACAATCAAACCCCTGCCCCATCCCTTTTTTATGGAAGAAAAGATAAGCTTGCCGGCCAGATTGGCTTTTGACAAATCACGCTTGGGATAATACCCCATGATTTTCTGGAAACTGTCAAAAAATAAAAAAATAAATACCCCCACCAGCGGTATCCGGCGGAAGCGCGAAATAAACTCGTAGGATTTGCGGCTGGTGTCCCAAAGCTGCTTGTCTTTTTTATCAATGCCTTCGTAGTGGTTGGCATTAATTACCCGGCGGTCCGGGGCAAGGCCGCGCAAAGGATAGGCCGTGCGCTGATGCCCATAGCCCATGTCAGCAGCAACTATCCATGCTTTTTTTGGGGGAGTATTCGTGTCCATATTCAATCCATTATACCTTATTTTTAATATCCAAGGAACTTGGGCTTAAGCCACCTGGCCGCGTATCGGACCAAGCAGGCCAAAACCAGGTAGTAAAGCGCCAGCCAAAAGACGGGCATATTCCCAATTGGCATCGCCGCCCATGGCTGGCCGAACCAATCCAGAATTTTCATAAAATACACCAGCACAATCCATGCCGGAATGGAAAGAATAAAACCGATGGACGGCGTGAACATCACCGCAAAAGCCGCCAGGAATCCGAACACCATTAAAAATTCAATCGTGGGGATGACCAGCATGTTGGTAATGGGAGCCACCAGCGAAATGGTTTTAAAGTAATACGCAACCACCGGCAAGGTGCAAATTTGCGCCGCCATGGTCACGGAAAAAATCCCAAGCAAAAACTTGGCGCCTTCGTTTTCTATAAATGAAAATACGCGACTAAAGAGCGGGTTGATATAAATAATTCCCATGGAGGCCAAAAATGAAAGCTGGAAACCCACATCTTGCATCAGAAGCAACGGATTTTGCATCAGCATAACCGCGGCAGCCAGCACCATCACGCGGCCGGAAGCATTTTGCCGGCCCATTTTTTGCGCCAGCAGGAAAACGGTGGCCATGATGGCCGCGCGCACGCCCGATGCCGGCATTCCGGCAATAATGGCGTAGAGCCACACAAACCCGGCCGCCCCGTAAAAAGCCTGTCCGCGCCAAAATCCCAAAAACAATAAAAACGCCATCACGATGTTACTTAATGTAACCACGTTTGAGCCGGAAATGGCGGTTATGTGCGTCAATCCGGTTGAACTGAATTTTTGCTTCAGTTCCGCCGGAAATGTGGTTGAGCCACCCAAGATAATGCCTTTCACAATAAGGCCTTCGGGTGGGGTAAACAGGCTATTGATGGATTTTTCCAATTTTGCCTTAAACGCAAATAATGCTTCATACACCAAGGTCCGCGGGGTATGTTTATGCTTATTAGAAAGCAGCTCTGTTCGCGGGAAATCCATAACCGAATAAATGCCGTCTTTTTGCAAATACTTTTGGTAATCAAAATCTTCAGTTACGGTTGGCGTTTTTAACGTCCCCGTCACCTGCAATGTATCCAAATAACGGTACTGCGGGTAGCGGCCCAGCGTAATTAACACTTTTGAGCCGTTAATATTCATGGTTAGTTTTTGGGTAGTTTCCCGGATATTGGGCTCGCCGGTAATTTGCCCGATGAATGTAATTTTTTCTTGGTTATCACGCAGCGTGCCCAATGGGTCATTGACAATGGCAAATTCCGCCATTTGCAGGCGCGAAATACCCAATACCAAAAAAAGCAGGCAAAACCCGGCAATGGCCGCGAAAGCCCGCCTTTCGTTTTTTACAAAAAAAGAGGCACTGATGCCCGCCAGCGCCACCAATAAAAAACCCCACAATACAATATGGGGAATTTTTACAACATATTCAAGCGCGATACCGGCAACAAATGAAATACAGCAGAAAAAAAGTGCCTTGGACGGGGTCATTGGCTCTCAAGTTCCTTCTTCTCAAGCGCCTTCTGATGGGCTACAATTTTTTTCTCAAAACCACGGTAGGTATTGGCTGCGTAGAGGTCTTCTGGAGTTCCCTTTCCTGTTTCAATAACCACTTCAACGTCTTCTAGGCGGTCATCAATTAACAATTGACTTTTAAATTCTTTAAAATCATTTTCATATTTTTGAATCTCACTTTTCAAAATTTCCTTGGGATTTTTTGCAAGGGCATCTTCATCTGGAATAGCCAAAATAACCTCTTCAACATTAAAGGGTGTTGCCAGTTCCCGGCGCGCTTCTTTTAGCGCTTCTTCATCCCGCTTACTTTCTCCTACCGCTGGCAGAGGGCGGATGTTTATCGTAAGCCCGTCATGATAATCAGTATCTAGAGGTTTTTTATCATTCACCTTTTTTGCGTCCGGATTAATTTTTTCTTGTTTTGGCATATTTTTTAAAATTATATATGCGTGGCGATGACCGTTATTTTTATTTCCCCTTTTTTGAGCGTACTGTCTTTCACCGCCCCGAAAATAATTTGAGCTTTAGGGTCAACATTGACCGTGATCACTTTAGCCGCTTCCTGGATTTCCTGCAATGTGATATCCGCCCCCGAAGCATTGAATAAAATGCCTTTTGAACCTTTGATGGAGAAATCCAATAACGGCGAATTAATGGCTTGTGTTGCCGCCGCCACGGCCCTGCCCTTGCCAACAGCTTTTCCCGTACCAAACAGCGCCTGGCCGGAATTTTTCATAATTGAAACAACCGAGGCAAAATCAATGCTGATAATCCCCGGCGCCAAAATCAAGTCAGTCACACCCTGAACCGCCTGTTTGAGCGTGTCATCGCAAATTTCAAAAGCGTTGGAAACGGTGGTTTTTTCATCAATGATGCCCAGCAGCTTGTCGTTGGAAATAATCAACAGGGAATCCACCCTGCCCTTTAATTCATCAATGGCTTTTTTGGCAATGGCGCGGCGCTGCTCCCCTTCAAAAGAAAATGGCGTGGTCACCGCTGCCACAGTTAAAATACCCATGTTTTTTGCAATTTCAGCAATCACCGGGGCCGCCCCGCTGCCGGTTCCCCCGCCAAGCCCGCACGTGATAAAAACCATATCAACGCCCTTGAGCGCCTCCTGCAATTCTTTTTTATTTTCTTCGGCGGCCGCCCTACCCTGGCTTTCATCCATGCCGGCCCCCAGGCCGCGGGTTGCCTGCTTGCCAATCAGGATTTTGTCTTTGACTTTACAAATGTTCAGCGCCTGGGCATCGGTATTCACCGCTACCAGCCCCACCCC
>Ga0209542_10003795_pt1 | contig 31898 bp, 27 predicted proteins | sample RifCSPhighO2_01_FD_184028 | JGI IMG/M metagenome (GOLD analysis project Ga0209542, IMG submission 184028) | Soil microbial communities from Rifle, Colorado - Rifle CSP2_plank highO2_0.1 (SPAdes) (version 2) | ecosystem: Environmental > Terrestrial > Deep subsurface > Rock core/Sediment ... | reverse complement strand
AGCCGCGGCGGAACTGCTGTTACCGTCGGATACAATCAGCTTAGCGACACAGCTTTGTACATTTTGAACCAAGCTAAGCACCATGGTTTAGCTTGAATGGATACTGCGGAATTTATTCCGCAGAGGAGGTCATTTTATTGTCAATGGAAGACAGTAAGATTAAGAAAATATCTAATGTAATCAGCAACGAATCCTGCAGGCGAATACTGGACTATTTAGCAAATAAAGAGGCGACTGAATCCGAGCTTGCGTTAAACTTAAATATTCCGATCTCAACGGTGCATTATAACCTGCAGCAATTGATGGAAACAAGCCTAATTGATGCGAATGAATACCATTACAGTGAGAAAGGCAAAGAAGTGAGCCATTATAGATTGGCAAACAAGTATATTATAATAGCGCCAAAAAAGACTTCGGGAATAAAAGAAAAATTAAAAGGCATTTTTCCTGTCGTTTTAATAGTTGGGGGGGCTGCTTTGGCAATTCAGCTTTCAAACAATTATTTTTCAGGGGGAAATGCTATTTCCTCTGCGCGAATAGCTAGTGATGCGGGCATTGCAAAAACCGCTGCAGCGCCAATGATGATTCAGGAAACTGCAGTTCAGGCGACACAACAGGTGCAAACTTCAGTTCCAAATATTGCCTTATGGTTTTTGGCAGGCGCAATATTTGCTTTGCTGGTTTATTTCATAATTAGTTTATTGAGGAAAGATATGGACTGAATAGCTTCAAATGAGTTAATAGTCATGAAATAGTTTATAAACCTGTGGGGCTTACTAAGATTAATCAAGATAATTAAAGACAGCGAGGTAATTAAGATGAAAAATCAAAACACTAAAATTTTTTACACATTTGGACTCTTATTTTTGATGCTGGTTATGGCATCGTGCACGACTGATATTTCCAATGATTACAAAAAGGGCCAATCCCAAGAAGAGAATCCGGCCCAGTTTCAGTCATCCCAAGAATTAAAAAAATTTTCTTCAAATCAGGAATTGATGAATTTTCTTGATAAAGCAAATGCAAATGATAATTATGGATCATCAAACATAGGAATAAGAACCGGAATTGCTATGGATATAGCTGCTCCGATGACCACACAATCAAAATCTTCAGCTGCTGAATCAACCACATCGGCAAGTTCTGGAGCAACTGATTATTCACAGACTAATGTTCAGGTTCAGGGTGTTGATGAAGCAGATATTGTAAAAAACGATGACAAATATATCTACACTTTAACACAAAACAAATTAGTGATTATTGACGCTTATCCTGCAGATAATGCAAAAATTCTTTCTGAAACAAAAATAGGTGGAAATACAAGAAATATCTTTGTAAATGGAGACAGATTGGTTGTTTTCTCCGACGGAAATGATGAAGTTTCTGGATTTTCACCTTATGATTTCAGGCCGAGCCCAAGGTATACTCAGAAAACGCATGCCTTTGTCTATGACATTTCTGACAGAGCCAACCCAGAACTTTTGAAAGATTATAACTTAAATGGATATTACCTTGAATCAAGAATGATAGATAATTATGTTTATTTTGTAGCGCAGGAGAATGTCTATTATTATAGCAGAGTAATTGATACCCCGGTGGTAATGGAATCATCAAACAGCGCAAAAATAATTGTCCGGCCTGAGATTTATTATTTTGACAATCCTGAATCTAATTATAATTTCAACACGGTTGCCTCATTTAATATTTTAAGCAGCAGCGATGACGTCAATGCCAAGACTTTTATGATGGGGTACTCAAATAATATCTACGTTTCAAAAAATAATGTTTATATAACTTATCAAAAAAATTTCCCGTATAATTATTATGAGTTGCACAACGAAGACAGATTCTTTGAAGTTGTTGTGCCGCTGCTTACGTCAGATGCGCAAAATAAAATAGAAAATTTGAAAGGCGACAACAGCCTAAACTCGTATCAAAGATGGGATAAAATATCCACAATTCTTGAGGAAATGTACAACAATATGGATGAGAGCGGCAAAAACAATTTAATTCAGAAAATAGAAAATGCTGTCAATGATTACGAGGCAAGGCTTGAAGCCGAAAGAAGAAAAACGATCATCCATAGGATTGCAATAGATAACGGCAAAATTGAATACGGCGCAAAAGGGGAAGTTTCCGGATACTTGTTAAACCAATTTTCTATGGATGAGAATGGAGATTATTTCAGAGTTGCAACAACAACTGAAATATGGACCCAAAGAGAAAACGTGATGTACAATAATGTATTTGTCCTTGACAATAACTTGAAAACAGTCGGAAAGCTTGAAGCAATTGCCCCTGATGAAAGAATTTATTCAGCGAGATTCTTAGGCGACAGATTGTATATGGTAACTTTCAAGAGAATCGACCCATTATTTGTTATAGATTTGTCAAACCCTCAAAAGCCGGAAGTGCTTGGAGAATTAAAAATACCGGGATTTTCAGATTACCTGCACCCATACGACGAAAATCATATCATAGGAATTGGAAAAGAGACAGAAGGAAATGAATGGGGTGGCATCTCGACAAAGGGAGTTAAATTGGCATTGTTTGATGTATCTGACGTTAAGAACCCAAAACAACTGTCAAAATATGAGATTGGATCATCAGGAACAGACTCAGAAGCGTTGAGAGACCACAAGGCATTCTTGTTTGATAAGAAAAAGAATCTCCTTGTAATTCCAGTTACTGAAATCAAGGGCAAGATGGAATATGACCCGAATCTTGGATATTACAGGCAGAGAAGCTGGCAGGGCGCTTATGTTTTCAACGTTGACTTAAATGGGTTTGAAGTCAAAGGAAAGATAACGCACAATGAAGGCGATGAAAATCAAGATTGGTACTGGTACGGCTCGCCAAATGCAGTCCGAAGGTCTTTGTTCATCGACAGCGTGCTTTACACGGTCTCGGACAAAAAGATTAAGGCAAATGATTTGAACAACGTCGCCACTGAATTAAAGGAGATTAAATTGCCTTACGAACAAGATAATTATCCATATCCTGTTCCGTATTACAAAGGTGGAGTTGGAATAGCAGAGCCGAGAATGATTGAATAAACTTTTTTAATTTTTAATCTTTTTTTAATAAAATGGATTGGAAGGAATTTTTCAGGCCGACTATTGGCAAATTAATTTTGTTTTTGGTATTTTTGGTGATCTTTGTTCCATACATCCGATATGATAATGGAATAAGATGCGTTACATTCCCATGCCCGGCAAATACAACCGGCTCAGCTGCAATGTGGCTGATGTCGCTGAGATATGCCGGCCATATTTATGAAATTAATTATTCTTACTTAATCCTTGGATTTGTAATTTCGTATCTTGTTTCGTGCTTGATAATCTTAATCTTTAAGAAAATAAACAAGAAAAACACATAAGTTTTACAGGTCAACCCTAATCTTTTTCTCTTTTATATTATCAAGAACTTTCTTCAAGAATTCATCTGTCTTTAATCCGAAATGAACTTTTCCCTCTGCAGTCCGGACTGCAACAGTATTTGCGCTTTCTTCTTTCTCACCGACAGTAATTATCAGTGGAATTTTCTCATTCTGCGCTTCAAATACTTTCTTCCCTATACTCTCTGCGCTGGAATCAATTTCAACTCTTAAATTATTTTTTTCAAATTCATTTTTTAATTTATTGGCATAATCATTAAACCTGTCGGCAACAGTTAAAATCCTGATTTGAACTGGAGAAATCCATAATGGGAATTTTCCAGCAAAATGCTCTATTAAAATTCCCAAGAATCTTTCTATCGAGCCCAAGACAGTTCTATGCAGCATAACGGCATTATGGTCTGAATTGTCAGCCCCCTTATATTCAACTTTAAATCTCTGCGGCTGCTGGAAATCCAATTGCTCGGTTCCGCATTGCCAGCTTCTCCCCAACGCATCTTTAATGTGAAAATCTATTTTCGGGCCGTAAAATGCGCCGTCTCCAGGATTTATTGTATATTTAAGACCGCTCTCGTCCAAAACTTCTGTCAATGATTTTTCTGCAAGCTCCCACATTTCACCCGCGCCCATTGAATTTTCTGGCCTCGTGCTTAGCTCTACATGAAAATCAAATCCAAAAACATCAGAGTACACATGCCTTGCATGGGCTATGTGTGATTTAACCTCATTTTTTATTTGCTCAGGCGTGCAAAAAACGTGGCAATCATCCTGTGAAAATTTTCGAACCCTCATCAAGCCTCCTAAAGTGCCTTTGATTTCATTTCTGTGCAGGGGCGCAAAATCCGTAATCCTTAATGGCAAGTCACGGTAACTTCTCGTGCTTGTCTTGTAAATTAAAATATGGCTTGGGCAATTCATAGGCTTTAATGCCGCTTCCTTATGATCCATCTGGACTTCAAACATATGCTCCCTAAAATGATCCCAATGGCCTGATTTTTTCCAAAGTTCAGAATCATAAATTAAAGGAGTGATTACTTCTTGATATCCCCATGAGGGGTAAAGTTCTCTTAGGAAACTTTGAAGGGCAATAAACATAAAGGCCCCTTTAGGATGAAAAAATGGACTTCCTGGAGTAATTTCACTAAAGCTAAATAAATCCAATTCCTTTCCAATTTTCCGATGATCTCGTTTCTCAGCTTCCGCCTGCTGTTTTAAATATTCATCCAATTCTTTTTTTGTTGCAAACGCTAATCCGTAAATTCTTGTCAGCATGGGATTTTTTTCAGAGCCTCTCCAGTAAGCTCCTGCAAGTTTTGTCAGCTTGAAAGAATCAGGCTTTACTTTTTTCATGCTCGACAGATGCCCGCCTCTGCACAAATCCCAGTAATTTCCTGATTTGTAGAAGGAAATTTTTTTATTTCCCTTTGAGAACTCATCAATTAATTCGTGCTTGAATTGATTGTTTGGATATTCTTTCTTTGCCTCGGCTGCGCTCAATTCATGCCTTTCAAATTTGTCCCAATTCGGCAATATTTCTCGCATCTTATTTTCTATTTTTGCCAAATCTTCTTCCGTGATGGGCTTTTCAAATTCAAAATCAAAATAGAATCCATTCTCTATTGCAGGGCCGATTGTTCTTTTTGTGTTAGGGTAAATTTCCATTATTGCCGCAGCAAGAAGGTGTGCAACAGAATGCCGCAAGGCGTCCAATCCTTCTTTATCTTTTAGCTTTAAAATCTGCAAAGTTGAGTCTTCATTAATCGGATAGCTTAAATCTTTCAGCTCATTATTTATTTTTGCAACAACTGCCTCTTCTGCCAATCGTGGGCTTATTTGCATTGCAATTTCTCCTGCAGTAATTCCTTTAATGTAATCTTTTACGCTTCCGTCCGGAAAATTTATTTTGATATGTGTCATTTTAAATTCGTGATTATCGCTTTCAATTCCTCTAAATCAGGCTTTATTGTTAAATATTTCTCTTTTGCAGGCTCAAGTTTTAATATTGATTCGGGAATTTGAAAAGGAATATTTAAAACATTCAGCTCTTCCGGGAATTTTGCCGGATGGGCAGTCTCGAATAATGTTGCATGTCCCAGATTACTTGATTTTAATTTATTCATTGCCGCAAACCCAACTGCACCGTGCGGCTCAAGCACAATTCCGCTGCTATATGCATTTCTCATTGCTTCCCTTGTTTCCTCATCTGTAACACTTGCTGAAGCGATATCATTTTTCATTTGATAAAAATCAGGCTCTTTTATAATTTTGCCTTTCTCATCCATTACCCCCCCGTAAAGCCATATCAGGCGTGCAAGATTGCTTGGATTTCCTATATTCATGGCATTTGATATGCATTTTCTTGATGGTTTTAGGGGAGTATAATTATTTGTTTCGAGCATTCTTGGAAATTCGTCGTTCTCATTTACAGCTGCAATAAACCGAATCGGAAGCCCCATTTTCTTTGCAATAAGTCCTGCCACGAGATTGCCAAAATTTCCTGATGGCACTACAAATGTATCTGACTTTATTCTGGAATAAATATAAAAATAATATACAATCTGCGGCAGCAGCCTCCCGATATTTATCGAGTTCGCGGAAGCCAGCCATGGCATTTCTTCAAAGGCTTTTTTTGCAAGCGCCTGGCAGTCATCAAATTTTCCGTCTACAAGCACGGTTATGACATTATCGCCGGCAGTGGTCATCTGCAGCCGTTGCACCATTGTAATTTCCTGTGCCGGGGCGAGTATAACTGATTTTAAGTTGTGCAGATTTCCGAATGCGCAAGCAACAGCGGCCCCAGTATCTCCAGAAGTAGCAGTCAGTATTATTGTTTCTTTATGCTTTTGTTTTAGTTCGTAAGACATCATCCTTGAAAGCAATTGCATTGCAAAATCCTTGAAAGATGCGGAAGGCCCCCGGTCAAGCCGCGCAATTGAAAAATCACCATACTGCTTGACAGGCAAATCAAACTGATAAGCCTCTTTGCACATATCCATAAATTTATTATCATCAACGGCCACAAACTGCCTTAGGATAACAAAAGCAAGTTCTGGATAATTCAAATGTTTCATTAAATTTATTTCATTCTCAGAAAATTCAGGAAATTTATCAGGAACAAAAAGCCCTTTATCAGGCGCTATTCCAAGCAAAAGCGCATCTGCGAAAGTCGCCTTGGAGTTCTGATTTGTACTCATATAATTAATATCGGGCTTGATTTTTGAAAGTTGCTTGATGCAATAAGCTTTTACTATTTTCATTGCCAGCTCGTCAAATTTATTATTTTCTGCATCCAATTCAATGTCCCTGTAAAATTGATAAATATTTTTTCTTTCAGCATACAAATTATCCAAGCCTACTTTTTTTAATCTTACAATTCCCCTTTTGTCAATTTCAGTAACTCGATTTTTTATAGTCTCTAAGGAAGCGCTTAGGTAAACCTTAAAACATGGTTGTAAACTATATCTTGCTTTTTCCGAATAAAGTATGCTTCCTCCGGGCGCAAGAACTGAATTGTAAAGCGGAAGTTTTGTAACTATATCTGCTTCCATCTCAATATATTTTTCATCGCCGTTATTGTCAAGGTATTTTTGCCTGTCAGGATGAACTTTTTCTATCTCTGTATCCCCGTCAAACACCTCAAACCCTAGAATTTCTGCAATTTTTTTAGCTATCGTGCTCTTGCCTACATAAGGCATTCCTATAAGCAAAATTCCCTGCATTTTGTCTTTTGGCATTCTCTTACCTCTGTTTTCTTATTTATATACCCTATTCTCTTTCCAGTATCTGCGTATCCTATCAAAACCACCCCTTCCTGGATAAAACTCTTCTAGGACAATCCTCCTGACATCGCCAAAGTAATATTTCGGGCCAATTACGACATCGTCCTGTTCTTCCATTTGTTCCCATCCATTTTCATTAAAAATCCCGACCAGTGGGGAAGAATCCCGAATTCTACTTGATAAATCTTGTGGAAGCTGACTAATCATAGGAATTCCGTACAATTCCCATAATTTATCAAGTAATTCAAGAAATTTTTCTGGAGCAATTTCTTCTTTTCTGCAATTTCTAATCAAACCAACAATAAAATCAAATTCTTGGCGTGATTTTGGATTTGGGTGCGACATTTTATATTTCCTCCATATCTCGTTCTAGTTGTTTTTATTTTACTATGTAAAACTCAAAATTAATTTTCAAAATTTGATTTCCCAACAAGGATTTAGAACCAAGGTTTTCTTTAGGTTTACAGGACCCAGAAAAAATCAGAAGCTAAATACTTTTTGTGTCGGGAACAATGAGCAGCTTTACGCTGTCTTTGTAGTTGTAGAAGTAGTTAAAGTCGAGAATTTGTTTAATTTTGAAAATACTAAACCGCGCATAATGAAAAGGAAAGTTCTTCTTGTATTTATATTTTTCTTTTTGTTTAATGAAATTAGATTTCTTGAATAAAAATTAAATATCTAAGAAAAAATCAAACTAATAAATAATCGCAACAACCACCCTAGTTATCTGCTCGAATCTTACTTTTTCAGGGTCTGGATAAGAATTATTGTCACCTTTGAGCATTGCGTACCATCCTTTTGAATCATGCCCGATATCAATAATCCTGTGTGTTACCATCCCATTCTCATATTTGGATTGATAGGCGACAATGTCACCGACATGAATATCATTTTCATTTTCCGGAATTACTTGAATTGCTTTGCTTGTTGAATCTATCACCGGGTCCATTGATTTTGTATCTGTGAATATTGCCCATTTAGCGTTTTTGATTTTTAGGACAACTTCATCATTGAAAACATAAATCTGGCTGTTATTTATCCAGTTAGATGGAGAAAACTTGTCTCTTGAAGCGCTGCCCTGTAATTTTTGTAAATCCACAAGGCTGCCTTGCGTGCTTACTGGTTGATTAAGAGGGCTGAAGCTGCTCATAATTCCTGCGTAAATAATGCTGCTAACCCAACCAAGAGCAAACAGCATGACTGCGAATATCGCTGTTTTTTTGTTCAATTTAACCCCCTACGTTACTATGCTACTGCAATAACTAGTATATAAATCTTTCTATATTTTGTTACTATATAGTGACTAAATAATCTAATAGAAAAGTTTATAAGTATTAAATTTATGTAAATTAATAATTAAATTAATCTTAATAAAAATATTAAATCTAATAAACGAAATGGAACCAAAATTTATTGGCAAGGCGAAACTCACAAAACAGGGACAGTTGACGCTCCCTCAGGAGGGAAGGCAAGACTTAAAAATAGATTCTACATCTGATGTCTATTGGTATGAGCTCAATGGCGTGTTAATTCTTGTCAAGAATTTAGTCAATCCAAATGAGATTATAGATGTTATAACAAATAAAAAAAAGAGGAATAAAAAATAAAAATGGCATTGCCCTTTGGAAGACCGCTTGGATTGATAGCACTAGCAGCTGTTGCTGCATTCATAATTCTCTATCTCAGGAGGCCGAAGCCGCAGGATAAGATTGTTCCGTCATTAATGTTTATAATGCAGGACAACAAGAGGTCAAAACAATATTCTTTCCTGCAAAAATTGATGACCAATCTTCTTTTCCTGGTGCAGCTCCTCTCAATTCTTGGATTGGCATTGGTAGCAGCTGCGCCTTTTGTCAAGCTTAAATATGACACAACGCTGGAAAATACAGTTGTTATAATTGATGTCAGCGCTTCGATGCAGGCCAAAGAAAAAGGCATTTCAAGATTTGACGAAGCAATTGGCGAGGCAAAAAAAGTGCTCAGCGGGAGAAACAGCATAATCCTGGCTGAAAATGCGCCATTAATAGTTCTTGAGGATGAAAAGACTGATGTCGCGCTCGATGTCATGGCAAAAATAAAAGCAAAATCAACCACATCAAATCTTGGTGATTCCCTCTTGCTAGCTAAAGATATTCTTGGAGAAAGACCCGGGAGAGTAGTCGTGCTCAGCGATTTTCTCTCAACAGAAGGGCCGGATATAGGAGTTGTCAAGGCAACTTTGTCGTCAGAAGATAAGCTTGTGGATTTTGTTGATGTATCAAACATTGCCAGTAATGTTGGCATCATAAAACTAGAAGTTACGAAATACAATACCAAGGTTTACATCAAAAATTTTGATTCCCAGCCTAAAGATAGGAATGTGAAGATAGTGAGAGATGGCAAGGTTATAACGCAAACTAAAGTGACAATAGCGCCGCACTCAATTGAAAATTTTATATTTGACACTCCGTCCGGTATATCCAAGGTTGAGCTTGACCCGAAAGACAGCCTTGATGTTGACGACTCTGCCTACATTGCAACTCCAAGGAAAATAAAAAATTCCGTGCTTCTAATTACGAATGAGAAATCAAGCAATCTTGAGTTGGCGCTGGAGTCAGCCAAGGATATTGAATTGGATGTTGTGAACCCGCCGGTGCTGACTATTAATACAAAAAAAGAGAAAGTTGATCCATACAAGCATGACCTCATAGTTGTATACAAAATAAATAATGCCAACAAAAAGGATGGAATTGTTCCGGGCACGTTTCAGGATATACAAAATTATGTTGAAAAAGGGGGGAATGTTATCATATCGGCTCAGAATGATTTGAAAGATATAAACACAGAAGACCTTTTGCCAATTAATATGAAGGCCAAAATCAACAATGCAACAAAAGTATGCGTTGAAACGATCAACCAGATAACAAAACAATTTGAGAAAGAAAGATGCTTTACCATCGCAGGGGCTTATTTTGGGGCGGAAGCCAAAAAAGGAACTATCACATTTGCTTCAGCCGATGACAAAACTCCTTTGATAGTTTATGGAGAAAGGCAAAAAGGAAAAGTTGCTTATTACGGGGTCCTTGATGATTCAAGCGACTTCAAAACGCTTCCGGTTTATCCAATCTTCTGGAGCTCGCTCATAAATTTTATGGTCGGGGCAGAGGACATAAAAGATTATAATTTCAAAACTGGGAAAATATTTGTAGTTGATGAGCAAAAGGTAACTACACCTTCAGCCAGTTTTACCACATCGAGAGTGCTTATGGATGAGGCAGGTATTTATGAATTCAACAATAAGAAATATGCGGCCAATCTGATTGATGAAAAAGAGTCAGATATTGCGCTGCCCTCCAAAATTGAGAGCCGGCAAGCGAGGGAAAAACTGCTGGGACGAGAAAGCAAGGAACAAGACTTTAATATTGAATTTTTAATTTTGTTATTGGTCTTTTTATTCATGCTCACTGAATTTATATACATAAAAAGAAGGGGGGATTTATAATAAGGGTTTTGCCCATTGACTTGAACGCGAGCACGCGAGCGTACTCACACTCAGTTGACGAGGAACTTTTGCGAAAAGTTCCATCAAAAATGTGCCATGGCTGGCACGGAAAATAACGAATATAATAAAGACAAACAAAAATGAAAGAACTAAAATGGCATTTATAATTCCGGATTACTCACACGTTTATTGCATGTCAAAATATTGCTTCAGATACTCATATGTGCTGATTGCAATAATTCCCATCATACTTTTTCTATTTTGGCTAACAAGAAAGACTTTTGTGAAATTTAACAACAGGTTCGAGCTGGAAAATTATGTGAAATCAAAAAAGACCGACCGAAAGATAGTGTTTGCGCTGAGAAGCCTTGCATTCGTATTTTTACTGATTGCGATTGCATCGCCGTTCATGCTTGAAAGCAAAACAGTTCCCGGCAATCCAAGGCTGACAATTCTCGTTGATAATTCAACATCCATGGTACTTTATAATTCAAATGTAGCCTATGATTTATACAAAAAATTGGAAGGCACAGTGCCTGTGCAGATAAGAACAATTGCGAGCGGAGAGCATTCAACTATAGGAAATGGGATACTTAATAACCTAGAGGGCAATGACAATGTTTTGGTTGTTACGGACGGGCTAAATAACGAGGGCAAGCTTCTTGGAGATATTATGCTTTTTGCTTCCGGAATAAATTCTTCAATCAGCACTCTGAAGATGGATGCTGTGAAAAATGATGTGGGGGTTACAATTGACGGCCCCCCAGAACTTATAAAAGACACTGAAGGGGATTTTGTGGTGAGGGTTTCTGTTGTCGGCGGAAGCATTCCTTACACTCTGCAGGTTAGCATGGATGATTCAGTGCTCATACTGGAAGAGCAGGGAAGCGGCTCCAAAACATTTACATTTTCAAAAATATTTCCTGACGGGGAATACCACAAACTGACGGCAAGATTGCTTAGTGTCGGCAAGGACGATTATTTCCAAAACAACAATGTTTATTACAAGAGCGTGAAAATAGTCCCAAGGCCGAAAATACTTTATCTGACGCAAAAAACATCACCGCTGGCTGAGCAGCTTTTCAAGATTTATGAAGTTGATGTTAGGGATTCACTTCCGCTGGACTTGTCAGATTATATGGCAGTGATTTTTAATGACATTCCGGCCTCGAGCATAAATTCACACATTGACCGGCTTAGCAGTTACGTATCAGACGGCAATGGGCTGATATTTTTAGGAGGGGAGAACTCATTCGACAGAGGAGGGTACAAAGGAACAATTCTTGAAACCCTGCTTCCGGTAAAAATCGGCGCAAGCGAGGAGTCAAATAAAAGTGACATTAACATCGCATTAGTTATTGACATTTCACATAGTACGGAAGGTGACAAAATTGCGGTCGAAAAAGCTTTAGCCATTAGTGTCGTTGATAGCCTTAGTGAGAAAAACAATATTGGAGCAGTGGCTTTTGGAAACGGCCACACAGAAAGATGCCAGGCGTTTGATATACTTCCAGGCGGATTAAAACCATTAAAAGAAGTAAAAAAAGAATTAAAGGATAGAATTGCAAAGCTGGATTTTGACGGCCAGTCCTGCTTTGATGTTGGCGTACAGGGTGGAGCACAGCTGCTAAGCAAGGCAGGCGGAAGCAAAAATATAATTTTTATTAGCGATGGAGCCACAACCTATAACCAGCTGAGGCAGAATACATTGGATATTGTAAGAAGTGTGAATGCGCAGGGAGTAAAGGTGTTTACTGTGGGAGTTGGAACAGATACATATCCCTTATCGGACGATAGTAATTTGTTCCTTGAAAACATGGCAAGGCTCGGGGAAGGAATTTATTTTAAGACAGATGCATCCAATAAATTAAAAGTTCAGTTCGGCGACAGGGATGAGACAAAGGGTGAGGAATTTTATAATACTTTAATTCCTATTGACACAACGCATTTCATAACACTTGCAATGGATGACATGCACGCAACCATTTCCGGCTATAATTATATGGTGCCCAAGCCTGCTGCAAGACTGCTTGTAACAACACAAAAAAATATTCCGATACTTGCTGTCTGGCGCTTCGGGCTTGGAAGAGTTGTCACATTGGGAACCGACGACGGCTCAAGATGGGCTGGCGCATTATTAAACAGGGAAAATTCCAAGTTGATTACCAAGAGCATAAACTGGGCCATCGGCGATCTTGCAAGAAAAAAGAGCTATGATGTAAGCATAAGCGACACTGTTCTGGGAAAATCGACAAACGTGAATGTAATAACTAGAGATATGCCAAAGGCCGATGGCCTTGCGTTTGCGAAAATAGACACAAATCTTTACTCAGCTTCATACACTCCAGCTGAAATGGGTTTCAAGGACCTGCTTGATGCAACTTTTGCGGTTAATTACAATGATGAATACGCAAATCTCGGAATTAATCCAGAATTCACAACTCTCGTGCAGAAAACCGGCGGAAAGGTTTTTGACGTTTCCGATACGAAAGAAATAATAGAATTCATCAAGGCAAAATCGAAAAGAATAAAAATCGAGTCAACTGATTACAGGTGGCCGTTTGCAATAATAGCGATGTTGCTGTTTTTAACTGAGATAGCAATAAGAAGATTCAGGGAGAATGCGCAAAGATAAATATTTAAGTCAGAGGAGTGACCGTTAAAGCATAATAAAAAAGAGACAAGAAAATTAATAAACTCACCAGTGAGGGAATTTGATTGTAGCGTCAAAAGTGCAGCATGTTGCCCTCGCTTGCGTGCGAGAATTGTTCGCACGCTCACAATTCAGGTACCCACCAAAGATATAAAACAACCAAGTGCCGCAATGCTCCATAAAATAAACTATGTGAAACGGTGCGGGACCTATCCGGAGTGCGTTAAGAGCAGCAGACAATATTCACCTGAGGAAAAATTTTAAGAAAATAATAAATTTAATTTAAAATGAGGCGATGAAATGGCGATAATGAGGCGAGATGTCAATCTTGGGCTGCTTCTCCTGATAGTTGCGGCGATCTTAATGTTCAGCGGATTCACCGTTTATTACCAAACTACTTTCAAGAATGTATCGAAAAGCTATGATATAAAGCTCAAGGAGCTTGATGTCATTAGCAAGGACTTAGAATCTAAAAAAGGCCAGCTGAACCAGACCAATATCCAGTTAACTCTCCAGGGCCAGAAAGAGCAGGACTTGAGCAAGAAATATGTAGATACAAAAAGCGAGCGGGACCAGCTCGAAACCGATAAAAATAAATTGACGGCGGATTTATCAAGCACAAAATCTGAATTGGCGGCTACGTTGAGCAAATTGGTTGACACCCAAAATCAATTGGCAGCGCAGGCTGTTCTCGTGCAGCAGTTGAATAGTCAGGTGCTGAATTTAAAATCCGATGTTAACAGATTAGATGATCAAGTTGAAGATTTGAAAAAAAGAAATGCCTGCTTAAAAAGCACAGCAGGCGCCTCGGAAACTTGCTGAAATGAAACAATTCAAGGATGTAGTGGAGGAAATTAACCGGACTTTGAACCAGTTGACCTTATTTGAGAATGTAGTAAACACCACCCTTGTCTTTTTGGTTTCATACCTTCTTTTGTCTGTGCTAGATTTCCATCCGATGCTATCATTAATTCCGTCGGTTGCATATCTTGGGTTTTACACCTACATATCAATGAAGGCTTCAAAGCCCATGATTGTTGAGGGCAAGTATGCTTCGCTCAGGGAAAAATTAAGGACAGCCGCTGACAATGTCCATATGGACAATCCGATTGCGAATGAGCTGGAGTACGAAGTTACTAACGCAATGAAGAACGTTGAGCTTTCCATGTTTATCAATCCACGAACAATTTCTTACAAGATATTTGCTGTCATGATTCTCTCATTTTTGATTATTTTTGCCACGACAATGAACTTAAAGATAGCTGACTTCGCAAAGAATTCAGTTCCGAATATTTTTCAAGGCCCGAAAGGCGCGGGGAATTTTGTAGCGGCAAAACTAAATACGAGCGGTGACATTTTCGGTAAAAATGATATTGCAACTCTCGGTGACAAGGAGCTTAATATACGCCTTAAGCCTGTTGATTTTAAAGTTAATGTAAAAGAAGAAGGGGACTCACAGAGGCAAAAGTTTGAGGCCACATTTCCATCGGAGCTCGCTGTTAAGGAAACAACAGCTTACGAAGAAAATATTCCTCAGGAGCAGCAGGAATTGGTAAAGAATTATTTCAAGAAACTGGCGGAAGGTTAACAATTAAAAATTTATAATAAAAATAAATTTACTAATAAAAAACTGATTAAACTTTCCAACAAAAAATATTGAGGTGAATTATAAATGAAAAATTACAAGCAGGTTTTTGACGAGCTGCAAAAAGAACTTGGCAAAGTTATTGTAGGCCAGCAGGATGTTGTCGAGCAAATTCTGGTATCCATCTTGTGCGATTCAAATGCTTTGCTTGAAGGCTACCCGGGTCTGGCAAAGACTTTGACAGTAAGGACTCTTGCAGAGCTGATGGACTTAAAATTCTCGAGAATTCAAAATACTCCTGATTTAATGCCGTCGGATATCACTGGAACTTACATCATCGAGGAATCGTCCGGCAAAAGGCAGTTTAAATTCCAGCCCGGGCCGATTTTTGCGAACATTGTTCTTGCGGATGAAATCAACCGTGCGACGCCAAAAACACAGTCAGCGCTGCTTGAGGCAATGCAGGAAAAGCAGGTTACTGTCGGAACAAACACTTACAAGCTTGACGCGCCGTTTTTTGTCCTTGCAACGCAAAACCCGATTGAGCAGGAGGGAACTTATCCTCTTCCTGAAGCCCAGGCTGACAGATTTTTGCTAAAAATAAAAGTTGCTTACCCGACCTATGACCAGGAAATTGAAATAGTGGATATGTATGCGGCTGAAGCCAAGGACCGCAGGTTAAAAGTAATGCTGAACAAAAATCACTTGCTAACTTTGCAGGGATTGACGAGGCAGGTTCCCATCGCAAATGACATAAAGCAAAGGGCGGTCAAAATAATTCATGCAACCCGTTCAAACAAGGAGATTATACAGTACGGCGCGTCTCCTAGGGCATCAATTGGATTGATTTTGGCGTCAAAAGCAAGGGCGTTGATACAAGGGAGAAATCACGTGAGCAATGACGACCTAAACTTTTTGGCCTACCCGATTTTAAGGCACAGAATAGTCCTGAACTTTGAGGCCGAGAGAAAAGGTATGTCAGTAGACGATGCAATCAAGGCAATTATTGATAAAGTTAAATAATTTGGTTTTTTATGCTTCAAAGTTTAGTGATTTATTTGGACATATTATTACAACTAAAATTACTCAGGGAGGGAACTTTAAGTAGCACTTTATGTGGATAATGTTGCCCTCCACCCACCCCAAGATGTGGAACAAAATTGTGCAATGTCTATTTAAAAAAATTGTCTAAAAATTTCCAAATAAAATGATAAACACGCAGTTTTTGGACCAATTGACAAGATTTAATCTTGTAGTCAACAAGAGAGTTACTTCTACCATCAGCGGCGCCCGCAAGTCTGCGATGGGGGGCCACGGGTTAACTTTTAAAGATTACAGAATTTATGCGCCTGGCGATGATATCAGGCTGATTGACTGGAAAGTGTATGCGAGAACAGACAATTTTTACCTGAAAGTTCATGAAGAGGAAAAAAACCTTACAGTGCATATAATAATTGACCGAAGCGCTTCAATGGATTTTGGAAAGCCTGTAAGCAAGTTTGACTACGCCTCTATGATTGGAGTCGGATTCGGATATCTTGCCATGCGCGAGAATGAAAAATTCCAGTTCTCTACTTTTGCCGACACGCTTGAACTGTTCCAGCCAAAAAGGGGCATGTCGCATCTTGCCGCAATGATTCAGCACCTGAATTCAATAAAGCCTAAAGGATATTCTAAATTAGCTGATACTTTAAGGCAGTACAAGAAAGTCATAGGCAGCAAATCAATGCTCGTAGTTGTGTCGGATTTTCTTGTCAATATCGAAGAGATAAGGGAAGCATTTTACATGCTCGGCAATCACGAAATAAAAATTATCCAGGTTCTTGACAGGGCTGAAAAAGATTTAAAAATGGAAGGCGACATGAAGCTGAAAGACAGCGAAACTGGCGGAATGCTAAGGACATTTGTCAGCCCCCGTATGAGGATGGAATACCAGCAGCAGCTCGATGCGCACTGCGCCGGAATCGAAGAGGTGTGCAACAAATTAGGAATACAGTATAATTTGGCTGTTACGGATACGAGTATATTTGATACTTTCTACAAAATCATCAACGGATAAATTCTGCATTAATATATTTAATTTTAGAATTTTGTAGAAAGTCAGATACGAAGTGGTGATACGTTTTATAAGATAATTAATGGGTAATCTCCCTTCAGATTATTTAAAAGCATCGTTCAAAACTTCTAGGGATTTGGGGTCCATATTCATGCCATAAAGCTTGGCCTGCCAATGCAAATGCGGACCTGTTACTCTTCCACTCATTCCAATTTCTCCAATATTCTGGCCGGATGAAACAATCTCTCCCTCCCTCACATTTCGCATATTCATATGAGCATAGAGTGTGTACAATCCAAAACCATGCTGGACCATTACTGTGTTTCCCATGTAAAAGAAACCATTTTCTGAGCGCACTATTTTTCCTGGAAGAGCTGCTCTGATAATCTCTCCTATTTCCCCCTCGCAATCCATGCCATTATGCCTGGAGCGCTCCTTACCGTCATAAATTCTTCTGGCGCCAAAACTTCCAAAATCACAGACAGCTCTTGGCAATTGAAATCCTCCAGTTACATGATTTGATTTTGTAGTGTAATCTCCCCATGCCGGATAAAGCAAAGTCCTCTCTCTTTCAGCGGATTTTTCATCTTCGGGAGTCATTGGTTCAGCATTTTGCGTCGCCGCGGAAGAAAAATTCTGTTCTCTGACATTTTCTAATATTTTGATTCCAATTTGATAAGGTTTGTTAATATTTCTTCCTCCTCCTGTAAGCTTAAGCTCTAGGGTGGCATTTTGCACTGGATACTCATAATCAATTCCCAAGAAAACATAAGTTTTCCCATCTTTATTTAGCTGCGGCAAACTTAATTTTCTGGTTGTTCCGTCCGGCCTTTTTGCATAGAAATTAAATGTTGAATCCTGCAATGGAATGTGTGGCTCAAGTTCAGCAACCATTAAATCACCTTGCTGGTACCATTTGGAGTGTAGTTTTAGCGTATACATTTCATTATCTTCAAGAACCCTAATCCAAGGCTGTTCTTGATTTATACCAACTAATGAATCTAAATCAGCACCAGAAGACAATCGACTTGAATTGGGAGAACCAGTTTTACCTAGCGCTATCGCAGCCATAGAAAAAATAAAGTCTCTCCTGCCAATAGTACTCCCTGATTGAGATAATACTTTTTTCATATTAATTTTGTAAAAAGTTAGGCAACAATTGCTGCTAATGTTGCGATTTGTATTTTTATTTTTTTCTAACCAGTATTTGTGTTTCCTTCGGCAATGTGCTAAAATTTGGAATCTGATTTCCAGTTTTCATTTCTCCATTTGGAAAAATATAAATTGTATTATCAGTATTATACTCTCTGCCTGCATATCTACTTGGACCCCTATCTCTTCTGATTTCATAAGGACCTGTGCAATCAAGCACTATTCTTGTACCCGGGCCTATTCTGTTGAAATTCGCTTTGTTGCCTTTTATTACGTCTTTTGAATCAGGCAATACATAACAAGTAGTTGCATCATTGAAAGCTGATTGAACATTGCTCCAAACTGTTTCTCCTTGTGCAAGAGTAATTATAGGTCGAGCTGTCCTTATAACAGTCGCAAGGTCTGTATTTGTGTAAACTTTTGTTCCTGTAGCTATGGCTCCCCAATCCGATATTTGGTTTCCTGCTGTTATTGTGTTATTTGGGGCAACATAAAATGTAGTCGGCTGGTTGTAATCATCTCCTGCAATTGTCCATGCTGTTCTTTTGCCTTCTATTATATTTGGCCCAAGTACTTCTGTGACACGCGTTTCTGGATCTTCCCTACCTATGCCAAAAATTCCCTTTCTTCTCTCTTCTCTTGCGAGAATAGCTTCAAGGAACTCGTCAGGAATGACTCTTCCCGCCTTTACATCTGGATCGTCCGTCCTATGATTAATTCCTAATTTGACCCAATCGATATTTATGCCGTCTTTTCTTCTACCTCGACCTTTTTTCCAATTAGTCCAATGATTTACATCATATGCTATCTGAAAATGTGCAAGTACCTCCCTATCTTTTATCCCATATCTTTTCTGTAACTCTTCCACCAAAGGTTTTAATGAAGTATATTGTCTATCTGTTAATGGCTCAAAATTATAACCAACAATTTCGATACCTATTGAATAATCACTTAACCATTCACGTCCTTCCCAAATGCTTCTTCCCGCATGATTCGCCCATTTTTCTGGTCTGACTATTGAATAAACCATTCCGTCTTTATTTACTAGATAATTCGCTTTAGCATGTTTTTTGATAACATTTAAATCGCCTTGAAAATTACCTTGAGTATTGTGTAAGATTATATAATCTGTAGAAGGTCGTGTTCGAGTTCTGTTTGCTGGTAATTGGTGACTTGTATTCAAAGGGTAATCATGTTCAACTCTTTGTACACTTCGATTACCCGCCCTTGATCTTTGAGCTTCTGCTTCTTGAGGGAATAAAGATTCTGCTGCAGCTAATATTGAAGAAGACGCAGCTAATAGCGCACCACCTCTTAAAATGTTTCCAATTAGCTCTCTTCTTTCAGGGCTTTCTATTTCAGAATCTGTAAGCCTATCGTCTAACGAATCCATAGTGTGTAGTTTATTTTGACTCCTTTTTAAATGTTTCTATTTTAACCATTTAAAAGTAGTAACTTATCCCCCAACGTTAAAACCATATTTATAATTAGGTCTTTTCTTGATGAAATCTTTTAATTGAGAAATTCTTTTCTTTATCTCATCGGATTTACTATGCCCTAATTCAACTGCTTTCTCATAATTCTTCAGCGCATTAATTAAATTCTCTTTCTTGTCAAGGGCAATTCCAAGATTATAAAATCCTATGAGATTTTTGGGATTTAATTTTATGCCTATGTTTAGCATTTGAATGGCTGAATCGTAGTTTCCGATTTTTTCAAGAACTGCACCAAGGTTGTTATATACAGTGTACTTGTTAGGATTTAAGATCATTGCTTTTGTAAAATTTGAGTAGGCCTCCTTGTACTTTCCTTTATTCATATAGCAGACGCCAAGATTTTGGTAAGCTTCGCTGTCATTCTTAACTCTCAATGATTCTGTGTAATATTTTATGGCATCATCATAATTTTTTTGCTGCTCGTTTATAACGCCCAATTCAAATAAAGCCAGCCTATGCTTTGAGTCAAGCTCGACTGCTTTCTTGAGTGATCTAATTGCATTTCCAAAATCATTATTTTCTTTATACAAAACTCCTAGTTCATAATAAGAATGCGAATTTTTATCCAACTTAACCTTCTTCTTACACAGTTCCAGATAAACTTCTCTTTTCTTCTTCACAATTTCCGGATTTGAATTTCCGTAATGGTGCAGAGAAACATTGGCAAGCGCAATCTTTCCGTTTTTTGATTCAACGGAAGGCTCAATTGATTCATGAACTGTTCCTTCGAATGTGTAATGTTTATTATTTTTAAAAAGCCTAACAATAAGTGAGCCATACCAGCCTGCGTAGGATTTATTGTTTTTTTTGTGTGATTCATTGACAAAACCGGCAATTGAAGAATCATTAGTATAATTTTTTTGCAGAAATTGAAATCCATCATTTTCTTTATCTTTTACAATTTCTTTTATCTTTTCTAAATCGTCTTTTTCAATAATTTCATCCGCATCCAAAACCAATATCCAATCCTTTGTTGCATGCTTTAGGCTTTCATTTCTCGCCTCAGAAAAATCATCATTCCACTTGAAATCAAAAATTTTAGTTTTGAATTTCTTGGCAATTTCTTTTGTTTTGTCGGTGCTGCCAGTATCTACGATTATAAATTCACTAACAATATCTTTAACGCTGTTAAGACATTGCTCTAAATATTTCTCTTCGTTCTTTGTTATCATGCATAAGGAGATTGATTGTACCATGAGATTCTGGTTTTCGCTGTATTATAAATAGTTTTCTTTGTGTATGTGCAATGTAGTATAGCTTGAACTCAAACCAAAAAAATATGAAATCCATTGTGTCTTATGTAAGCAAATAAACAGAAAGTATTATAAATCAAGTCGCGGATGAATTATTGTCCTATATAAAAATGGGGAAATATATACTTAAACATATATATTTAAGTATGTGATAATACCAAAAGCTTTAAATATGGAGATTCATACAAGACTCTCATGGAATACTTCGTGAGAGGTTGTTCCACATATGATGTATAATATTCATCGACGGTATTATACTTTAAAATAAAACAATAGAACACTTGGAGGTGTTTATAAATGAGATTTCAAAAAGCTATAAAGAGGATGATTGCGCTAGGTACAGGAGCTATTATGTTAAGCTCGTTGGCTGCGGCTGCAGTTGATTTGGCTAATTTACCAGCACCATTCATAAAGGATGGAAAATTCAGCGGAGTTCTAGTGGTCGGTGACAAAGCAGCAGCAGAGGACGTTATTGGAATATCCGATATCGCAGCAAGCTTGCAATTCGCAGCAACAAAAGCAGCACCTTCGTCAGGATCTGGCAGTTCTGTTTCAGTTGAGGGAGATGCATGGCTGGTTGGAACATCAAATCACTTCGAGTTAAGTGAAGATGGCTCAACGACAGATACCGTGGAGACGCTAAGAAACGTAACCACTTATATTGACAAGAGCAACTTAAATGCGTTGGCTTCGGGCAGTGTTACAAACAACAAGGTAACCTCGCCATTTAACCAGTATTTGTACTTGCTTGGACCGGGAGCAGGGGTCACATTGGATACAGGTTATGTTGTGTATTCAGAAAACGATGGAGACACAACCGCCGACTTCCTATATTTTAAATCTGGGAGAGAAATTGGAAGATATATGATTGAATTCACAACTGCACTGGAGAGTGATGTTGATGACTCAGCTGGTTCTGCATCATCTACTGGCTTGTTTTTAACGGACTACCAGGATGTTGATCTTACCTTATTTGGAAAGAAATATACAATTGTGACTGCAAAAAGAACTTCAACGGGTGGCGAAAATGTCGTGCTAACCTTGATGGGCGGAGCGGGAAAAGACACCTTGAATGAAAAGGCATCAAAGACTTACACAATTGGCGGAAAAGACTACGAAGTAACATTAAACTTCGTTGATGCTGACGAAGCTCAGTTTGTAATCAACGGCCAGACAACAAGAAAGATGAAAGACGGAGACACTGACAAGCTGTCAGATGGCACAACAGTCGGAGTGACTGACGTTTTGTACCAAGATTACGCAGGAGGTCTTCACAGCGCAACATTCTTCCTTGGCGCTAATAAGTTGGAGTTGAAAGACACAAACATTTCTGAAAGCGCACCAGTCTCATCGAATGCGCTGAAGGTGGACGACAACACCATCGATGACGCACTAGTTGTCATTGAAGGTACTGACGATGATTCTACCTTTAAAATAACGAGGATACACGTGAATATGACAGCTGATGACAACTATTTTGTTCCGGCAAATGGAAAGTTGAGCGAAGTGATTAAGGCGGAGGGCGGTTCAAGCGCAGAGCCTCAAGTGTTGTTCACTGAGAACTGGGACATTGAGTATAAGGGTCTAAAATCAGTAAATACTGAGAAAATAAAGCTCAAAACAAGTGGCTCAAGCCAGTATAACCTTGAGTTTGTCGATGGCGATGGCGACAAAGTTGATGTGCCAATCGCAAAGGCAGACGCGGCAAGTGCTTTGTTGTTTGGTGACTCCGACAAAGATTTTATCAACAGGGAGAATTCGACAATTACCAAAGATGACTACTTTGTTGTAACTGACGGTGCAAGGAAAAGAGGAGAAAGAAAGACTTACGTGCTTCAGTACAAAGGGGCAGACAAAGCTACAGCAGACAATCCGGTGCTTAAATTTAAGAACATGGGAAGTGGCAAGAGCATCGAGCAGACCTATTCGGCAGGAACAGGTGCCGGAGCACAGCAGTTGGCGACATTGAAGATAGGCGGTGCGGACTTTAAGATATTCAACGATAGTGCTGTATCTGTAAATGACTTCAACTTGCTGGTTGATTTGGATGCGGATGGCACCGTCAATACCAACCCAAATGCAACGGTCAACATAACTACGAAGTTTGGTGCCGAGATTGGATTGACAAACACGACGGACATCAATGTGAATACCCTAATTTTGAGCGTAAAAACACCGGATGCCTTGGTTGATGGAAACTCAAAGGACAACTGGGAGAACGTTCGGGCGTCAGATTATGTGGTTAACATAAGCTCTGATTCAAGTACAAAGGTTGCACAAGCGGAAATAAGTGCGTTCACATCTGGCCAGAAAGGACAGAAAGTGGCTACGAGAACGCCTGATGGAGAAACAAATGTTGCATATGGCTACACGAGTTACGGAACTTTCATAAAGAGAGATTCGCCATCGAGTGAACCAGCAACGTTCGAGTTGACATACCCTGAATCGCAGAGGTACCCGCAGGTTTACATAACTGCTAAAGGAGCAACTTTCACCGAGTCAAGCGCGCCTACAAGTGGAGCAGTAACAATACAAAGGATCCAGGTAGGAGCTGCAAAGCTAGCATCTGAAGTATCTGACGTAAGAGCACAAAATACAATCCTTGTAGGGGGACCATGTGCTAACGCGGCAGCTGCAACAATCTTGGGCAACCCAGTTGATTGTACGATAGGATTCACGCCTGGAGAAGGTAGGATCGAGTTATGGGAACAGTCAAATGGAAATGTGGCTATGCTAGTAGCAGGTTACTCGGCACTTGACACTAGGAACGCTGCACAAGTTGTAGCTAACTATGCTGACTACAAAGGTCAATTGAAAGGCATGAAAGTAGTAGTCAAGAAAGTGAATAGCCAGTTGACAGTTGCTGCACCAGCAGCTACAGTTTAAGGGTTTAAACCCTTTTATTTATTTTTTTTCTTCTTTTTTCACTTTGTGGTTTAGGATTTGTGTGTAGATGTCTCTGTTCTATAATCTATTTCGTTTAGTAACTTGTATTCCTCTCTTAATTCAACAATTTTCCTAAGAAGATATTATGTTTAGATCTTTTAATCTTTAATCTAACTGTGGAACCAATTTCCTTAAAACATTCCGGCACCGAAACCAGCCTATCTTTGGCCACTGCAATCATTTCATTTCCTAATCTGCCCGGTAAAACTAATTCAGCCTCTATAATTTTTCCTTTCTTAAATGGTTTTGGCAGTTCTGGTAAATTCTCGATGTTAAATGAATGTTTGTCAAAAATAAGCCTGATGCCGTGTTCGTGCTCTAATTCTCTCATTTTGTTGTAAAATATCTCCATGGAAACCTCTTTTTCAGGGTTTCTTCCGAACTGGTAATTTAGCATGTTCTGTATGCCTATAGGCGGGCATTTCTTGCCGGCACCTATTTCAATAGCAAACCTAGCAAGTTTTGGAAGTTCTTCGTCATTGTAGCCCGGCATCCAAACTGGAACTATGATTAAATCCATTTTGGTTGTTGGAATGTATCTTGCAATTTCAAGAACTTTGTTTAAGTTATAAGGGTGGCCTGCCAATTGGTTTGCTTTCTGTGGGTCCATAGCATGTATGGAAAGATTGATCCTAGTCAGTCCGGCTTCGGCCAAGTCATCTACATATTGTTTTGTCAATAATAAACCGTTTGTATCAATTGAGCTTGTTTTTACGCCTGGAATTAACATAATATCCCTGACTAATTCAACCATATCCGAATATAGCGTAGGTTCGCCCTGAGCATTAATGTGTGCGTCAATGTTATAGTTCTTCTTGAATTCAACAATTTTCCTAAACTCGTTAACTAAATAATCTTTCTCGACGACAAAATCAACTTTTCTCCTTGATGTTGGGCCTTCATCCACTGAGCAGAAAATGCAGCTTATGTTGCAGCTTGTCAATGGTTTCACTTCAATTATATTTGAGCCCCTATCTATCAATCCAAAGTAGTTTGTTCCAATTAATGGAATTCCGGATGATTGGTGGATGTAATACGTTGATTTATTGTTTAAAGTGTTTTTTAAATTCTTAAAAGTATTTGCCAGCAAAAATCCAAATTTTCTCCGTGCATTATTTTCTGAAACATTTTTAAATGTAATCGAGTTTTTACGTACTTCAAAAGGCGCAATCTTTTCAAGGCTTTTATTGTCAAGATACGCATAGAAAATTCTAAGAAAATTGATTTTTATTTTGTCGTCATGCTTTTCAAAGCTTAAATCTTTAAATGTTAATTCTGCAATAAGTTATGTATGGGATGGAGTTTTAAAAAGGTATCTGTAGGTGGGCATTTATTATTCGATATAACCTCTCTCTTGCCTTTTGTACTCCTTAAGCCTCATCGTTTAAATTTATGCAAATCCTGAGAATCCACTAAATTATCCGGAACGATCCTTACCCTCAATATTGGTAAATCCATGCGTATGGAAACTTTGAGTAATATGATTTTTATCTATTAATCTTTAAACAACAAAACTTATTTAAAGACTCCTCCATAAATCTAAGTAAGTGGGGGAAATGGCACAAGAAGTTGTTATTACATACGAGACTCTGTTCGAGCTCTTAAAGAGGGAGCGTGAAAGGACCGATTTGCAGAAGCTAGAGCCAGCTTTCTTCAGCGACACTATTAATTACATCAAGGACAAGAAAAAAATTCTAGAGGCAAAAAGCGAAGATTCAGTTTTTGCGCCCGAAGAAAGAAAAAAAACAGAAAGGCAGCTTGAGAATATTTATAAAATAGTAAAAGAACTGTATGAAAGACGGGAGAAAAAAATAATCAGCCTGGCTACAGACAAAAGTAGGACAAGGTCAAATTTAATTGACGCTTCAGGCTTATTGAAAGAAGAAAAAGTATTCTTTGATGCCCTGACAAGTATGCTTGATAATTACCGCGAGGCAATCTTATTTGCAGTGCTGAATGAGAAACTGCCTTTCATGCAGTCTTTAGACGAGAAAAAGCCTGTTGAAATGTTTAGATCGGCAATTGAATTAAAAAAGCCGACAAGATTAGTGAGATTTACAAGCCACGTGCCGAAATTCGTGGGACCTGAATTGGAAGATTATGGGCCTTATGAAGAAGAAGACATTGCAAATTTGCCGACTGAGATTGTAGATATTTTAATCTCCAAAGGAAAGGCAGAAGAGATTAAGGAAGAATGAGGCTGATATTTATCGACGGCAATAGATTTCCGCAACCTTTTTAAACAGCATAAAAATTCTTGTTGGTATGAAAATGCCTAAAAATGTTCAGAGATATTGCCCGTTCTGCAAGAAGCATACAGACCATACAATTTCAGTAAATAAGAAAAAGAATCCCAGCAGCCTGACTTACGGCTCAAAAGTCAGGGCACGAAGAAGGGGCCGTGCAAGAGGGAAAGGCAATCTTGGCAGATATTCCAAGCCGGCTATCAGCAAATTCAAGATGACTGGCAAGAAGTCCACAAAAAAAACCGATTTAAGGTACCAGTGCAAAGTCTGCAAGAAAATGCACGTCCAGAGGCAGGGATTCAGGGCAAAGAAGCTGGAATTCAAGTAGAGTTTTTGGTTCTATTCTTTATTTATGATTTAATGGCCTTATTTTTTAGGGAAAGAATTTTTGACAATTGTGAGCATGCTTATTACATTCCGTATGCAAGTACCGTTGCACTAAAAGTGCTCGTTTTGCTATCCACCCCGCCCCCATTGAAGTGTACAATAAAATGCATCCGCCAAGTTTTATTCATAAATAATGTATTTAAAAAATTACTTTTCGCACGTATACATCAAAAATTCCCCTTCTAACCTGTCAGTATAGGATTCCTCTAATTTGCATCTCGACTGAGCGTACTGCTTAAATTGTGATATTTGATGCAACCCGGAATTTTTCCTGAAGATTATATATGACAAATTAATCTCGTCTAGCGTATCAGTGAATAAATAAAAGTTAGTCAATCCTGAAGTAAAGGTCATTTCATTAGTGTCTATATAATTAAGTGCCAAGCTTCTGTTTGACATAAGCGACAATAACGGAGCAATTGAAGCGTCTCCGAAAATCTGCATATTTGAGCTTGTTGCGGATACTTTAGCAACCATTTTTTGCAGAGGCGAGAATTCCAAAAAGCCGATTTTCTCTAGGAACATCACATCTGCTGCCGTGTTCCATAAAAAAACTAAAATAAGCATTGTGACTAAGGCGTACCTTAAATATTTTATATTCAACCTGGTTAAAACATTGGTCAAACTGTAAGCGCCCACTAAAGCCATGAACGGGAAAACAATAATAAAATAAAAGTCTGCAGCAAAATTTAAAGTCAACAAAAATAAAAAGTAAAAAAATACCACAAATAATGGCAGCTGCAGCCTTTTTTTGTTTTGTGCAAATAGAATCAATAGGAATACCGTAAATATAATCCAATTTTCCTTGATGACATTTTCAAAAACAGCTAATTTTTGTCCAGGTAATTTTGGCTTAAGAAAATGATATTTTATGACAGAATCTGTAAAATTATGGCCGTATAATGCCGTTAGCAAAATCATAACAATTCCAAAAATCATTAAAAATCCCGATGATAAAATTAAGAAATCCTTAACTCTTTTTTCCTGCAGTTTCTTTACAAAAATAAAGGCAAATAATACCAACAGCGGAACAAGAGCGTAGAATCTGGTTAATCCCGCAAGCCCTGCAAAAATTCCTCCGACAAAATATTCTTTGCTAAATGTCAAGTAAAAGCTAACCATCATAAGCATGACGGAAAGTTCAATTCCCACAGAAAAAGTTGCTGTAAACAAAGTTGTAAATGAATACAAAAAAATAATCACTGAAATCATGGATATTAAATTTGCACTTTTATCATTAAATTTATTCTGGAATAATTCCAAAGAAAGCTTATATAAAAAAAATGAGGCTGTTAAAAGAAAGGCAAGCGCAGCAAATTTCAGTATAAAAAAATTTATTCCAAAAATGTTTATTAAAACTGAAAGCAAAAATATGTGCAGTGGCGGATGGGCATAAAAAAAGTCCCGGTATGGCATTTGCCCTTCTGACATGGCTTTGGCCATGTAAAAATATACATTCTCATCACCTGGGCCGACTTGAGTCAATCCTTTGGCTTCAATAATTATAAAGACTAAGGCAACTATAAGAAAAGGTATCCATTGTTTCGGAGTTAGGTTCATTTTTATAATTTTATTTTTAAATTGGTTATGATTTTTATTATTAACTTAATAGGGTTATTGACACAGAACTTAAGGCTCCTGGAGTGGTCCTAAATAGACTAATCCATCCCTAATTATTTGTTTTGTATTTGGAAGAAAAGCGAAATGTGCCTCATCATTCAAAATATTCAGAATTTTAATCCATTCTGGGCTTTCATCAGGCGCTTTCCTTATCGTGCCTCTAAATAAACTGCAAACGTACACTTCAAGCGAAAAAGTTTTTTGCCATTTTTTTCCATTAATTGTTGCTGTATATAATCTAGGTATTTTAATTAAATTTTCTCGATGGGCTTCCAATCCTGTTTCGGCAGTTAGTTTTCTTAAAGCTGCTTCCAGTCCATTTTCGTTAGCTTTTATTTTTCCAGAGGGTATCCCATATGTTCCAGTAGGATGTCCTGATCCTTCTTCATGCCTTACTAATAGTACCTCATCTTTATTATAAACTACAACGCCAGCTGTTGGGACAACTTCTTGCACCATACCAAGGGATTGTTATTTTTGTTTAAAAAACTTTTTAAATTCTTGCAAGAGCTTTACTTTAGTATACAATCATAAAATGCATCGAATTTGGTGAAAATATCCCTCTTCAACAACTAACAGAAACCTATTTAAATAGCCAAAATTACTTGATAGAAACACAGGTGGTTTAGAATGACTAGAATAAGGGAACCTACAAGCAAATTCATCAAAATCAGATGCCCTAAATGCAAGAATGAGCAAATCACATTTGGCAAGACTGCGACAAGAGTTGACTGCCTGGTTTGCGGGAAAATTCTTGCTGAGCCTACCGGCGGAAAGAGCAGGGTCAAGGCAAGGGTTCTAGAAGTCTTGGAATAGAAATCCCAATGACTTCAAGCTGTGGAGTTTTTTAGTTCAAATTGAGTTTAAGGCCGCAATAATCCGTGGAATTTTAGATTCAGTTTCAAGAATAAAATTATTAGTTTACTTTGATGGGATTTTAATTTTTTATATTTAATTTATTGAATTTTAAGCTATAAAAATGCTGTTCAAGAAGCAGGGATTTCCGGAAGAGGGGGACTTAGTTCTTTGTACAGTGACGAGCGTTCAGTTTCATTCTGTATTTGTTGATATTGACGAGTACGGAAAAGGCGGAATGATTCATATTTCTGAGGTCTCTCCGGGTAGAATTAGGAACATAAGGGATTTTGTCAAAGAAGGCAAGAAAATTGTCTGCAAGACACTCAGGATAAACCAGGAAAAAGGTTATATTGATCTCTCGCTGAGAAGAGTCAATGAGTCAGAAAAAAGAAGAAAGATAGACGGGATAAAGAAAGAGCAGAATGCAGAAAAAATTATTGAAATAGTTGCTGCAAAAATAGGCGTTAAGACGGAGCAACTTTATACTGAGATATCGGGCAAAATAACCAAGGATTATCCTTCTCTTCACAAATTTTTTGAGGATGTGATTAAAGATGACAAGCTGATTGATGCGTTGGGAATCGATAAAAAATATTCAAAAATTCTGCAGGACATTGTAAACCAGCGAATTAAGCCTTCTGAAGTTGAAATAAAAGGCAAGCTCAAGATAACTCTCTTTGCCCCTAATGGCATAGATCTGATTAAAGAATCACTCAAAAAGGCAGAGGACGCAAGCAATGGCAGGGTAAACATAAATTATATGGGATCTGGGCTGTACAGGTTTATGGTCAAAGCGCCCGATTACAAGGAAGCGGAAAAAATAATGAAAGCCGCAACAGAAACTGCTGTCGGAATAATAGCCAAGCACGACGGCCTTGCAGAATTTAACCGGGAATAATCCTATGAAACATATGTATAAATGCACAAACTGCAATAAATATACAATGAAGGAACTATGTGAATGCGGTATTGCGACTCTCGCTCCCAGGCCATTGAAATTTGACCCGACAGACAGGTTAGGCGCATACCGCAGAAAAGCAAAAAAAGATGATTACGTCAAGAGAGGATTAGTATGAGGGAAAATTACTGGAAAGTAACGCAGTCTGGAAAAGCGCCGAAGCTGAATAAGCCAATATTCATAGAAGGGCTCCCTGGCATAGGCAATGTCGGCAAAATTGCTGTTGATTTTCTTATTGATGAGCTTAAGGCAAAAAAATTATTTGAAATAACATCTTACACTTTTCCCCATTCAGTTTTTGTTAATGAAGATAATCTCGTCGAGCTTCCGGTTGTGGAAATTTTTTACAGGCAGTTTAAAAATAAGAGCGATGTTTTGCTGCTCGGGGGAGATGTCCAGCCTATCGATGAAGTAAGCTCATACGAATTCTCCGACAAAATCCTTGATTTGGCGCAAAAGCAAAATGTTAGAGAAATCATAACTTTGGGAGGGATAGGATTGTCGGAAATTCCCAAAAAGCCAAAAGTTTACTGCACGGGCAATTCAAAAAAAATAGTTGATGCCTACAAAAACGATTTGGTGAGTAATAATTTATACGGGGTTGTTGGGCCTATCGTCGGAGTTTCAGGCCTCCTGCTTGGGCTGGCTTCAAAAAGGAATATTAATGCCGTTTCCCTGCTTGCAGAGACTTACGGGCATCCGATGTACCTGGGAATCAAGGGCGCGAAAGAGCTATTACGCGTTCTGGAAAGTAAATTCAATTACGGGATTGACCTGAAAAAGATGAGCAAGGAAATTATCCAGGTTGAAAATGAGCTTTTGAAAAAAACCAAAGAATGGCTTTCTGAGCACGTTTCTTCCCAAGCCGGCGCCACTGCTAAAAAACAAGATACAAATTATATTGGGTAATCTACTAAATCTACCCAATATTAGCTAACATTATATATATAGTTATTAAAATACTTAATTTCTTATAACTTTTAGTATAATTTCCAAAATAAGATACAACACAATCTTTATAAACCTAATAAAAATACATTTAGCTGATGTTAAAAAAGAGGTACGGTACGTTTAATGATAGATGTTTTTCTAGCAAACGGGCTCAAGTTACCGTATTCATCATTCTTGGCATTCTGATGCTCCTGGCTTTAGTGGTAATCATCGCTGTCAAGACAGAACTAGTTACTTTCAAGCCTGAAGAAGCCGCTTCTACCGAAAAAGGCCGGGTGGAAAGCTATCTTACCAGCTGTATCAATAAGCTGGGCAATGAAGCTTTGGAATCTATTGGAATCCAGGGCGGCTATGTCCAGGTGCCAGCCAAAATTGCTGACGATCCTAATCTTCATCTGCGGGTCTCGCCGATGCATGTCGTCCCTTACTGGGCTTACGGCAGCAATACGGACGTCCCTGAACTGCCTCAAGTCAAGGCCCAGATTGACAATCATATCCAAAAAAATCTCCGGGCCTGTGTCTTTGGCCTGGAACCGTTCCAAGAAAGTTATGATCTTATTGAAAAAAGCGGAATCACTGCCGATACCGAAATTGTTGACAGCAAAGTCATCTTTAATGTGCGCTGGGATTTGGAAGTGAGGGATAAAGCCGGTGAAACTGTCAGTGAACTGATCAATCACGTTGCGGAATCGCCCATCAAGCTTAAACGCGTCCATGAAACCGCTAAGCAGATTGTCGAACGGGAAATGGCCGAGCTTAAGCTGGAAGATCTGACTCAGGACCTGATTGCCTTGGAACACCCTAATGTTCCCGTGTCCGGCCTGGAACTGAGCTGTGCCAAAAAAGAATGGAATGTTGATGCGGCCAGAACAACTTTGCAGGACTTGTTGAGGGTGAACTTAAAAGAGCTCCAGGTTAAAGGCACAGAGATTATTGAATTCCCGGAAGGGTTTGATTATTACGAGAATCATTATGTCTGGAGCATGGGCGAAGATTTCCGGATGAAAGAAGTCAATGTTGTCTTTAATTACGATAACAATTACCCGTTCCAATTTCGAGTGACCCCTTCCAGCGGAAATA
>Ga0209542_10003794_pt1 | contig 31909 bp, 39 predicted proteins | sample RifCSPhighO2_01_FD_184028 | JGI IMG/M metagenome (GOLD analysis project Ga0209542, IMG submission 184028) | Soil microbial communities from Rifle, Colorado - Rifle CSP2_plank highO2_0.1 (SPAdes) (version 2) | ecosystem: Environmental > Terrestrial > Deep subsurface > Rock core/Sediment ... | reverse complement strand
GATTCACTTTCTAAAAGCAAAAAATCAGGATTGCCTTGAATTTTAAAACCAAGATCTCTTTCTAAAATGCCAAATACAAAATCACGACCACCTCCTCTACTTACTACTATATTTGCGTGGTGTATTTCTTTCATCATCGTTTTGATATGACCATTTTTTTATAAGCACCCAAATGTTCCAAAGCCACTCCAGTACCTTTGGCCACGCAATAGAGGGGATTTTCGGCGAGCATCGCCTTCACACCGACCCTCCTAAATATGAGCTCTGGTAAGTTACGCAACGACGAAGTGCCTCCGGTCATGATAATACCATGATCGATGATATCAGAGGCGAGCTCCGGCGGAGTTTCTTGCAAAACGTCTTTGATCGCCTTCACCACTTCCCGCAATTCTTTAGAAATAGCCTTCACGATTTCATTTGTTTTCACTTCTACCGACCTTGGAAGTCCAGATATGAGGTCCCGCCCTTTTATAGTCATAGAAAGTTCTTCATCAATCGGCAAAGCGGAACCAATATTTATTTTTATATCCTCAGCAGTCTTGTCTCCAATCGCCAAATTGAAAGTCTTTTTTATATAATCAGTGATGTTTTCATCGATCCGATTACCAGCACATTTGACCGAAATGGAAGAGACGATGCCCCCGAGTGAGATGACGGCTACATCGGTAGTACCGCCACCGATATCTGCGATCATGTGACCCTTAGCTTCATAGATCGGTATACCAGCGCCAATAGCTGCAAGGATCGGCTCTTTGACCACATAAGCGCTCTTGGCTCCCGCTTTTATAGCCGCCTCGATCACTGCCCGCCTCTCTGTCGAAGTCACACCCGCCGGCACCGATAAGAGCACTTCTGGTTTTATGAAGCTCCAGCTGCCCAGAGCTTTCCTCATATAATACCTAAGCATCGCTTCAGCCACTTTATAATCAGCTATCACCCCATCTTTCATTGGTCGATATGCCACTATGGCCTCCGGTGTCCTACCAATCATCGACTTTGCCTCATTTCCTACAGCCAATATCCTATTATCTTCAAGCGATATAGCTACTACTGATGGCTCATTTAGGACCACACCACGACCAGGCACAAAGACCAAAGTGTTGGCTGTCCCCAAATCAATGCCAATTTTTTTAGAAAAAAAACTCATACCCAAATACTACAAGCCTGCCCCCAAATGAGCAATATTGAGAACTATTGAAATCTCTGCCACAATTCCAATATGTATATCATCGAGTGCTTACCACTTACAAAAGGCTTAAACAAAGATTCCCTATCTTACTTTTCCAAAGACTTTTTGGAGCCTGGATCTTTGATCAAAGTGAATATAAGGAACAAAAGTAATAATGCATTAGTCCTTGAAAGTAGAGACGCAGTAGAAGTGAAGTCTGAAATAAAATCGGCAGATTATCAATTGAAAAAAATATCTTCTTTTTCAACAAAGCCATTTCTACAAAAAGAATTTTTAGAAGCAGTCAAAAAAACAGCACAATATTTTGTAGCAAGTGAAGGTGGTGTGCTCGCCCAACTTTTGCCAAAAGTTTTATTGGAAAATCCATCACTGTTATCAAAAATACCAAGGGGAGGCCTTGAAGAAAATTCCCTAAGGCCTCCCCTTAGGAATATAGAGATACTGCAAGCTCCAGACGATGAAAGATTTATGCACTACCGCTCTCTCATAAGAGAACAGTTCGCAAAAAAGAAATCAGTCTTTATCTGTATGCCTCAAAATGAAGGTATCAAACTTGCCAAAGAAAAATTAGAAAAAGGTATCGAATCGTTTGTTTGTGTGATCCATAATGAAATGAATATAAAAGAATTGAGAGAAGAATGGAAAAAAATAAATCTGACAAAACACCCTTTAGTAGTGATCAGTACCGCACGTTGGCTATTTTTGCCGAGAGATGATTTTGGCACAATTGTCATAGAAAGAGAGAACGACAACGGTTGGAAGACACTGGCCCGACCTTTTATAGATTTGCGTTTTTTTGCTGAAACTTTGGCTACATCAAAAAACATTCGTCTTATAATAGGTGATTCATTTTTGAAAACGGAGACATTACACCGCTACAAGCAAGGAGAAATTGGTGAGTTTGAAAACATCAAATGGAGACTGCCGAGTGAAGTGGAGACAAAAATAGTAGATCTCAAAAACACCACAAAAAAAGAAAAGGAATTCAAGACTATCTCAAATGAACTTGGTAACCTCATAAAAGAAACCGTCGACAAAGGCTCAAGTATTTTTCTGTTTGCCTCTCGAAAAGGTCTCTCCTCAGTCACTTTGTGTAGAGATTGTGGCGAGCAAGTGAAGTGCAACAACTGCTCTTCATTCATGGTTTTATATAAAACAAAAGAGGGTGGAGCTTTCCGCTGCCATCAATGCGGTGAGACCAGGAACGCTGCCGAAGTCTGTCAAAAATGTAGAAGTTGGAGACTGGCCGCCTATGGAGCTGGTATTGATCGAGTAGCCGAAGAGATAACCAAAAATATGTCGAAGCTACATCTTTTTGAAATACATAAAGATGTAGCTTCGACATCTATCAAAGCTCAAAATATCGTCAAAGATTTTTATGAAAATAAGGGTTCTATACTTTTAAGTACAGAGATGGCTTTCCCTTATTTGCACAAAAAGATAGCCGTGTCAGCCATTGTATCTTTTGATTCTCTCTTTTCCATTCCAGACTTTCGTATCAGAGAAAAAATATTCCACCTCATCTTGCAAACTAGAAGTCTAGCCAAAGAAAAATTTTTGATCCAGAGCCACAATCCAGAAGATGGGACCATCAAATTTGCGACTCTAGGCAATCTGGCTGATTTTTATAAACAAGAAATAGAAGATAGGCAAACTCTAAATTATCCGCCTTTCAGTATCTTTATAAAGGTGACAGTGAGAGGTACTAGAAGTTTTGTATCTAAAGAAACAGAATTTTTAAAAAATATTTTCAGCAACCCAAAGGACCCCCTACCCTACAAACCAGCCATATTCCCTTCCACTCACGAGAAACACGGCGAACAATCTGCCATGAACGCCGTCATAAAAATCCCAAAAAATCTCTGGCCAGACTTAAGCATTATTCATATTCTAAAATCCTTCCCTCCCCACTTTGAAATCAAAATCGACCCCGATAATCTGTTGTAACTCAAGTGTCAAAGGTCGCCTTTGGCTTTTTTGGTGTGGTGTAATTTGGTGATGTTATATGGTGATATTTTTGTGTTAGAATGAGTAGAATGAACGAAATAGTTCAAAAAGAGGATAAGATTTTGAGGCAAATCGCCAAAGAAGTACCTATAGCGGATATAAGAAGCAGGAAAGTAGAGACCATAATAAGGCGCATGCAAAAAGCTTTGGATAGAGAAGAAGATGGTGTAGCTATAGCGGCACCCCAGATAGGTGAGAGTCTGCGCATTTTTGTAGTATCCAAAAGAATATTTGAGATAATGTATGAAATGAAAGAAAAAGACATCTCTTCTAAGACAACAAAAAAATCCAAAAGAGAAAACTTAGATGAATTTGAAGAAAAAGATATTGTGAAAGAACAAAAAGACATGATCTTTATAAATCCGGAGGTACTAAAAAGTTCAAAACGAAAAACTTTGGTAGAAGAGGGATGTCTGTCAGTACGATGGCTCTATGGCAAGGTAGAACGCAACGAAAAGACTTTAGTCCGAGCATATGATGAAAAAGGTAAACTTTTCACTTTTGGAGGGTCAGGTCTCCTCTCTCAAGTATTTCAGCACGAGATAGACCACTTAAACGGGGCACTCTTTATAGACAAAGCAAAAGATTTGAAAGAGATAAAACCGGAGAAGTAAACTATGAATTACACAAAAGAATTAAAATTAGTATTTTTTGGTGGTTCAGATCTTAGTGTCTATGTTTTGGATGAACTCAAACTTCACGGCATTTTACCTACACTTATAATTACCACTCCAGATAAACCAAAAGGTCGGAAACTAGTACTTACTCCGACTCCCGTGAAAGTCTGGGCTCAAAATCATAATATAGAAGTGATTGATCCGGTTTCTCTAAAGAAAGACAACGCCGATCTCATTTCAAAACTGCAAGCTCTTAACTCACAGCTATTTTTGGTTGCTTCCTACGGCAAACTAATCCCACGAGAAATTTTTGAAATCCCACAGCACAAAACTCTAAATATTCACCCCTCTCTTCTGCCAAAATATAGAGGTGCTTCCCCTATTATCAGTCAAATTTTGAATGCCATAGGTCCCGAGCAAAGCGAGGGAAAAGATGAAGAGGTAGGGGTAAGTGTGATGGTAATATCGGAAGGTATGGATGAGGGGCCAGTGGTGATCCAGAAAATAACTTCCCTTGATTATATACCAAATAGAAAAGAACTAGAAAAACTCCTGGCAATAGAAGGGGCAAGGCTTTTTGTTCACATACTTCCGGAGTGGCTAGAGGGAGCGATTGATCCAATCATGCAAAACGAAGAGCTAGCCACTTTTTGCTCAAAAATAAAGAAAGAAGACGGACTGTTAGATATAGATTTAAATGATTTAGGAAAAAACGCTCGACAAAATTTGCTCAAAATAAAAGCTTTTGAGGGCTGGCCAACCGCTTACTTTTTTCTTAATAACAAAAGAATAATAATCACTGATGCGAAATTAGAAGAAGAAAATTTAAAAATATTAAAAGTCTTACCAGAAGGCAAAAAAGAAATGTCTTTCGAAGATTTCCTGCGCGGCCTGAGGAACTAAATTATTTCCTCCATTTCCAATTTTTCCACGGACGGAGATCGACATTTTTGATTATTTCTTTGGCTCGAAGACCGCCTCGACGAACAAAAGAAATAAATTTTTTGCGTCGCGATGTGACAGAGCGCACTATCTCATCCTTCACCTCATCAATAGCTGCATAAAGATCATCTTTGTCAGCACTAGCGTAATATTCTTGACCACTCGACTTGATCTGGATCTCGGCTCGAAATATATCCCCAGACTTGTGGTGCCGAGTAGTCCTAGCCACTTCTACATTAACCAAAACTTCATCTGCATTTGTATTTTGAAAGAACTTTTCTAGAGCGCCTACCTTAGTCTCTACATACTCTGAAATAGCAGGGGTAAGGGAGATATTGGTCGCCTTTATATTTGTTTTCATGCCTCTATTATAGCATATTGACCCCAAAATCTAGGCAAAAAAGCCCCCGAACTTTTGAATAGTCCGGGGGTAATCTAACAAACACGGGCCAGACCAAAGAGTCGGAGGAACTGGACCACAAACCAACCAATGTCAAACTCAAACCACTTATCTGAAAGCTTGGGGTTACCAGGCTTATGGTGATGGTTGTTGTGGAAACCTTCACCACAAGTGGAAAGTGCCGCCCAGATGCTGTTAAAGGCATGGCTTTCTGGAAAATTCTTGTACCCGATCACATGACAATAAGAGTTTACAGTCGCATTGAGGTAAATGTAGAAGAAGAAGTGAAGACCAGAAACCAAGATCCCCTGCCAGATCCCAAACAAGTAACAAGCGGCAACTATCCCAATGATCGGACCTAGAGATCCCACTACAGGAAGAGAGAAATTGAAAATATTCCTCTCCATCCACGAAAGCTTAAGATTCCTTGCATACCACAAGACTTCTGGCTTTTTTGCAGCTTCCTTGTAATAGATGACATTTTTTAACCACACTTCTCGTAGACCAAGAAGCAGTGGACTATGAGGATCTCCTTCTTCATCAGTGTGAGCATGGTGGCAAAGATGCACCCCCACCCATTGCTTCCGGTTGATACCAGTGGTGACCCAAAGGATCAACTGGAAGAAAAACTCAATTACTGGATTGAACTTCACACTCTTATGAGTCGAAGCACGATGTAAATAGAGAGTGGTCACAAGCGTTGCCACTTGTGCTAGTACAAAACTGCAAAATAAAAGGAATAGAATATTCCAAATCATTAGCGGCCTCCTTTCTAAACGTACAAGTCTTTCAAGATTATATCACCATTATATGATTTATCCTAAAATACGTAATATTTAATCAAAAATACTTATGAGATACTGATCGATGAAAGGTTGGCCGACATTATAAAAGGTCTTCCCGTCTTCACGTAGAGTCTTTGCCAAATTTTTTCCGACAAATCGCCAATGCCACGGTTCAAATTGGTAATAAGTATTACCTTCGGGGTACGAAAGTATGAAGCCATATTTATAAGCATTATCTTGCAACCATTTGAACTCTGCCGTCTTCTTGAAATCTGTAAATCCGGCCCCAAGACTTACTGCAGTGAAGTCAAGCGCTGTGCCCAGCTGATGCTCCGAGTAGCCCTGATCGGCCGAAAATTTATTTGCGCCGCTTCCATAAGTCACCGAGTAGCTAGACTTGAGAGCACTCTGCTCACCGAAAGAACGGTACCCTGAAATTATCTTCAAATCTATCCCATCATCTTTTGCCGCTTCTAAAAGATTTGAGAGATTTGGCAGGACTTTGGCATGGATCTGTATTTTTTTGTCTTTCTCATAAATATATTTGCTATCAATTTCTGCAAGCTCGTCAGGCATATAATGCTCGTTCAGGAAATAAACTTTTGAATATTTTTGTAGAAGCTCCTTGTCTGTCTTCGCTAATTTATCGAGTGTGCCAACTGTGCCTGCTATCTGACCGATCTGACTTTGGAACATGCTATTTTTCTGTTGCTCTTTTTGGAGTGTATCCGCTAGCAAAATATTTTGCTCTGTAATTTTAAATACTTCTCTCTCCAGCCTCTCTGTATTCTCCCCTACCTCTATCATCATTAAATGATACTTGTAGCCACCAAACCCCAAAGCAGCCGAAACAACCACTACTGCCAAAACAACATATTTCATATCTATCATTGATTTCATTATCTTCATCTTAACACACCCCTTCCTGTATTTTTGATTAAGAAAAAAGCCGCTCCAGAGTAGGAACGGCTGACTGAAAACTAACCAATCGAAAATCCAAAGATGCGGCTGTACTCGGGGGGTTTGCCACATGGTACATATTTACCTTCTCTATGCGTGCCTTCCCACTCATACCACCATTCTTTATATCCTTCTTTGACTGACCCCGAAAAAGAATACAATACATTAGGAAGTACTTTGTCGATCACAGCATAGCCATATGTCGTCTCGAAGATATCTCCCTCATTATTTTCCACAATTTGTTTGGCTCGTCTCAAAGAAGTGCAGATGACCGGAGTCCTTTTCCCTCCATATCTCTTACTTATTTCGCTCGGCCAGCCCGGTACGATAGTCGTCACCGAGTATAAGACTTTCTGTCTTTTTATCGTACGCCTTGCTTTCTCTTTTTTCACTTTGCCTCCTGAAAATTCTTCTTTTTTCAAGATAGCACGATTAAAAACTTGTGTCAAGTTATGAAAAGACCGCCAGAGTCTCGGGACTAAGGCGGTGTAGTCGAAGAAAATTTATCTATTGGTCCCTGAGCAACTCGAAATCATTTCCCAAAGATCATCATCTAGTTGAGTACGTTTATTTGGAAAAGATGCCGGAAAACTATGGATTATAGCTTTAGCAACCTCCAATTCCTTTGGAGCCAGAAACAAAGGTGATGGACCTGGCATATTATAGATATCCAAAGCCACTTCCCTTGAAAAAGCTAACTGTAGCCTATGATGTCCCCCGCGGACATAGCAACAGCTGGTAATTCGAGGCATCCGATCTTCAGAACCAACTCCTTCGCTCGCTACATCTTGAATATGCTTAGGAGCTTCTTCTCTTCCTGATCGGAAACGTACCTTGAATAGAGCAGCCAAAGCTTCGATCACTGGCTCTTGCCCAGGGTAGCGACAACTTAACTTTGCTTTATCCCCTTCAACATAGAGCCAATAATCATTTGATTGATCAAGTTGCCAACTTTGAGCGTCTGGAATTTTAGGAAATGGACCTTGACTCAACTGACCATTTTCCCTTGCTCGGTTATTAAAAGCAGTCGCTCCTTGGAGATATGCCGACAAAGTTTCAGCCACATGAAGCGGTGTCATCCTGCTTGGAATATCAAAATTGATTGACATTTCAGTCTCCTTTTCTGTCTTATAATATAGCTCAACATACAGCCCCCCGTCAAATCCACTAATGGTCTGATCGGCTAATTCGTGCGAATAGGTAAATAGTTTCATTTAAGTTTTATGATAAAAATAAAGCCACCTGAACTGCGGTGGCTTAAAAGAAAGATTAATTTATTTCAAACTTTGGATGAAAGCGGCTTCTCGAGCCTGTTGTTCTCGTGCCATTCTACCCCTTTTTTCATATTCACTCACTCGTCCGATCTCATCATGAATTTCAGCAAGTGGACGAAGGGCAACACCTTGTAGGACAAGGCTTTCACTATGATTCTTGCAAAAGGCAAGAACTTCTTTCCCCCTCACAATAGCAACATTTGCCTTCGGTTTTCTATAGAAATTATTTTCACAACCAGGGAAATCGCACCCAAATTCTTCTCTCATCATAGAAGCAAGACCCATAAAACTCTCCTTTCTGCCTTAGAAGATACATTCTATTTACTCACTTGTCAATTCGTTCATATGCATTTTTTGCAACGACAGCCGTAACGCTTGAAATGTTCATCGAAGTACTCTTTGCCATAATCATAAGTCAGTTCTTCTCCGGCTTTGATTTTCTTCAACGACAAAATGTAGACGCGACCTCGCGGGCCATCGGCCTCACAGTTGGGAGCGCAAGAATGGTTTATATAGCGAGCTATGTTTGAAGGAATATTGCCATCAATCATCAAACCTCGCCCTGTCTCAAAAAGATATTTGCCTTTGGCATTTTTTTGATCTTCTTTTTTTACTTCTCTACCCACATATTCAATAATGCAGCTGCCTTTTGGTAAGAGCTCTTCAGCAAAAAGACCTTTGCCAGTTTTTGACTTGCCTACTCGCAACCCAAAATCTCCTACCCTATATTTTGATTTTTTCATGTTTGTTGCATCATATATTATTTTTATAAAAAGAAAACTGCCGCTTGCATGGAGCGAGCGGCAGTTTGAAACTAATTACCATTCTTGCGGAATGGCATTTCTATCATAATAACCTTTAGTGATTGCATTGTATTGGTGAATGATGAAATCTTCTGTCACCAACCCACCCCACGCATCAATCCCAACATTTACAATAGGTTGACCGTTGGGCATTCTAGATGTTCTCCAAATACCATGGATATGGCCACATATTGCAGCGACATTATTGCTTCGACAATATTCCACACAATCTACCGGCTTGTGGGAGAGGTAGTATGTTTGCCCATTGATTTCAATAACAAAACTTTCAACGATCGTGTCAAAGATCTTGATTTTTTGAGCAAAAGCAAGAAATTCACTCTTGGTAAAATTCTTATTGTTATATTCTTTGTCACCCATCACAAGAATCTTCTTATGACACTTAGGAAGCTTTTTATAAATCTTCAGATCCTCAAGTCTTATGCCAAGATCTCCTAGAAATACCAAAGTATCTGCTTCCCCTATACGTTCTCGACACATCTTTAACCAACCACTGATCATCACATTTGTCGGTTGGGGTCGGAGATACGAGTGTGTGTTTGGTGTCATGCCTTCGCCTGCATGCCAATCTGAAGTAAAGATATAGCTCATCTATTTTCTCCTTTCCTTAACTAGAAACTTGCCATTCGTAGTGCCGCTTCCACCGTCTCTTTAAGAGAACTACAAATTCTAAAGGTTGGTAATTCTGTTCCAATTTCAAAATCAATTGTTGACCATTCTGGGAACCTCCCGTCAGTGCCGATGACCAGCCGAGTCTGGGGTAAGAGCTTTTTCCGTTCGATCCATTTGCCCAATTCCATCATGGTAATGTGAGAATAGACTTTCCCCTCAAATTCTTTTTCGGGAGCCTCTCCACATAACCAGAAAAAAATACAGCCACTTTCAGCTGCTCTATACATATAATGTTGTTCCCATGCGCGTTGCCTTAGGAATAATTCATACACAGATTTGTCTTTTTCAATAAATCGAACTAAATCTGGATCGATTTTCCATGCTGGACAAGCAAAGAAAACCTCAGGATCCTTCTCCAAAATATGTCGTATCACTAAGCTATGCCAAGGCGGTGCATTCCTGATTGGTCCTGCAGAAAAAATTATCGGCAGATTGGTTGGGATATTGATGTTTTTTCTCCGACCACTAATAAGTGACGGTGAAGAAAGACTTGGTAAATGAACATGTGTTCTCACGATACCTCCTTACTTTACAAAGAACATACTTTATAGTATAGAATCTTTTATCTAAATGTCAACTAATATTTATTTCTACCTATTCTCTAATTCGCACGAATAAGAAAATAGTTTTTTATAACAATTCAAAATCAACTATTTTTACAATAGTATTGAGGTTTACTTTGTCTCCATAATACTTACGAAAATGCTCCACCATATCATTTTGAGTTTGGTATCTTTCATGTCCTTCAGAATCTTTATCATTTAAATCTTTCAGTTTCTTCTCTTCAGTTTTAGTTATCATAGCTTTTGCAAATTCTTCTCCAGTAGATTTATTTATAAGAATTAATTCGTCTCCTTTCTTCAAATCTTTATCATCAAAAAGCTTCCAAGTAGAAGTCTTCTCACCCCCAAGCACAAGCGGTACCAAATGAGGCATAAATTTAAGTGTTTTCATTATAGCTGAGAGTGTTTTATTTTGCCGAGAAGATAGTGAATGATGGAAGCAAGAATAGTCCAGTAGAAAATGAGATAGATACCGATAAATGGGGGTGGCGGATCATCCCGCAAAAAATCATTAGAGAGCAACAAAGGCCCTATCAAAACAACTTTGATAGGCGATAAAATTTTGGACACATTACTCTTCCAAGCTATAGGTGAGTCTGTGAGGAGTATAGAGTCTGGGTGCTTGGGGAAGCCTCGGGGGCCTGTCGATCCCAAAAGTGAAGTAGTAATAAACATAAAGGCGAACCCAAAAACGATAAACAGAACAACAAATTTTTTCTTAGAAATATTCATATGTTATGAATTATATCATTTTTTTAAATTGGCAAAAGATTGGGTTTGAGCTAAGCCTACTAAGAGTAAAACTCCAAGAAATATGATAGCCTTTCAGATATGAAATCTAAGAGTGAGAAATTAGATGAGCTTCAAAAGTTGGTTTTGGAAGTAATGAAAGTTGAGCGTAATCATAGTATCCCCAAAATTGAACGCCACGAAAATGTAGTAGAGCACTCTTTTTCGGTAGCAATACTTTGTTGGAAAGTTTTTGAAATGGTCAAACCACCTCTTAGTTTAGAAAAGATACTAAAGTATGCCTTAATTCACGATTTTTCAGAAAGAGGTCTTAAATCAGATGTAAATACTTATGCAGGAAATGAAGAAAGAAATCTTAAGAAAAAACGTGAAGCTTTGGAACTAGAAAAGATTAGTGACGAATTTAACGATTTTAATGACTTTGTTGAGACCTTAAATAATTATAAAAAAATGAATGATGAAGCCCTTTTTGTTTGGAGCGTGGATAAGATGCAAGGAATTATCCTGGGAGGTATAGACAATTGGCGTCCTTATGCTTCTTATGGAGTTACCTTTGAACAGTTTTGTTCAAAGGACGAAGAGTTTATAGATAAATGCTCTCCTTTTGTAAAAGATATTTTCAAACAAGTCTACGAAGAGGCTTGTAAAACTTACTACGATAATCCAAAGAATAAGTAAACCAAAAAACTATTCGGGTCTGCAATAAAATTCTAGACGAATACCATCGGGATCATCAAACCAGATAAAGTCCTTTTTGCTATCTTTTTCTTTTATAATCCCGCTATTATTTATATTTGAGTCATTTAATACTTTTTCGAACTCCTGCAGTTCTTCAATTGTCCGCACTCCAAACGCCAAATGATTAAGTCCGCTCAAATCTTTGTTGTAGTTTTGATATTCGCCATAAGGCAAGCCGAAGAATATTTTTGTTTCTCCGATTTTGTATGAAATAGAATCCTCATAAGCCTCCTCCGGCTCACCCAAAAATTTATCATAAAACTCTTTTGTGACGTTTTTATCTTTCACTATTAAAACTATGTGGTCTATGAATTTTGGCTGCATATTTTGAAAATAATCACTCTGCTCCGGGGATAGGGATCGAACCTATGACCAATCGCTTACACATTGTCCATTATTACTAATGGGGTGGACTATATCACCGCCTTAGGTTCACAAACTTCGCCGATTTAATCGGCATAAGTGTTCCCTTAGGCGTTCCGGTATCTAGTCTCTACGGCGCTCCCTGACACAACATCAAGGTTCCCACGGTATTGCCCAAGACTTTTCAATCTTTAGGGTTTCACCGTTATCCCAGAATTTTTCAATTCACCTTTCGGAGAAAAGCTGCATTACTCTACAGGCGACTGCTCTACCGCTGAGCTACCCCGGAGCACAATGATTATTTATTTATTCAAATTTTAAGGAACAACCCATTCTAACAGAAATCACGGTGTTTTGACAAATTTGGAGAAAAGAGTAGTTTATGAGAAGAAAGGAAAAAACTTTGAACATTCAAAAGATTCTCGACTTGGACAAAAGCTGGATTTTGGGTCTGAAACCAAAACAAGCCTTTATTGATACTCCCGGCTCTTTGAAATGGTACACAAACCAGTTGACAGAAGAAGATTGGGAAAGAATAAAGAAACTTGTAAAAGACGGGTACTCATTCATTAGGATGGCTTCTGGAGTATATAGCTATGAACTTGAGCTATACGAACATGCAGAACATATTAGTTTGAGACCATCTCTCCTTGTCGTCATACCTCATGATCGCCTTCCTGCTTCTCTTAGTCGTCAGGGACAAGAGATTGTAGCACAACAGATCGCTGAAGAGTTGACTCATAGTTCACACAATCTGGAAGTACTCAAGTTTTATTCAATGAGTAGAGAGCAACAATCTCCTGGATTTCATTGCTATTGAAACGAGAAAGGAGCAAACATGGACTTAACCAAAAACGAGATGGTAGCCACTTTGGTCTTCCCAATTCATAACAACTCAATCTTGCTTGCCCAAAAGACCAAGAAGATCGGTATCGGCAAGTGGAACGGCTGGGGTGGAGAAGTAGAAAAAAATGAGAAGATCAAAGACGCAGCAGTAAGAGAATTGAGGGATGAATCTGGACTTTCTGCAAATAAAGAAAATTTGATTTACTGTGGGATGGTGACTTTTCATAATCAGAGAGATGACGGGAGCCAGTTTAGTGTCACTGTCCATATATTCCTCTGTTATATGTGGAGTGGAATGCTGAAAGTGTCAGATGAAATGGAGAGACCGACCTTCATACCAATTTCAAGAATTCCTTACCACAATATGATGCCAGCCGATCAACATTGGCTGCCTCGAGTACTACTTGGCAAAAAAGTTTGTGATCAATATTGGTATTCTCCAAACCAACAAAGAGTCACAAGACAACTAATTGGCCACTTAAATGGAGAAAGCGACGTTGAGTAAATCAACGTCGCCTTTTTTTAATTAAAGATCTGCATCTGTAAGCAAACCTGCCGCAATACTGTAGTTGTTAAATCGCGGATCATTGGTCACTTCTACCACTTCCCAACTGTCTGGGAACACGACTTGTTCATCCATGTCTCGAAGTTCCACTTCCACTACGCGGAGTTTTTGGAGAGGAGCCCTGTAGACATCACATTCCAGATTCCGACCAGCATGAATAAAGCAATATCGATCCTTGAGTACAGTCTGCATTAGAGGATTCTTTTGCTGAATATACGAGCGATACTCTTCTAGACTAATTTGTCTTTCTTTTTCTATTCTAACACCTGGCTCTCCTGTTTCAGATTTCTCAGTATAGAAATATATGGGAGAGTTATTAATGCTCCAAATCCTCACTCTTCTTTCCATTGAACCAACCTTAGTCAAATAATCTTGGACAATCTCTACCTTCACGGCTTCTTTTGGCAGCATATCGTAAGTGAAGTTCAAGATTTTAAATTTCTTTTCTTTTTCAAGTGGTGCAGACACATCCACAACTCTTGCCATAGCTTCTAGTGCCCTCCTTACCTTTTCATCAAAACCAGTACTATTATCGATCACAAACATATGCCTGTGTCCGAGCCATGCACAGATTGTGCGTGCGTCCAACACTCTCGCTTGTTCGGGTGTCTCAGTGCGCACAACGTTGTTTGCTAGAGTGTAGAAACTCTCTGCACCGTCTGCCGCGGTCACTAGATGTATAACTGCTCGATATCGCTGTCGCAATTTTTCAAGTTTGAGACTATTTCTACTAAGAACAGTTTAAAACTATCACGATCACTGTAGGCTAGGCCATCAAGTGCTCCTCTATCACAGAGAAGGACCATCTTCTTACTGTTTAAATCATTCTTTAACATCCTATAGAATTGTCTTTCTCGTGCCAATTGATACAAGAGAATATCTTCTTGAAAAGATGGATTGTTAATAGGAGAGAAGCCACTGTTCATTAACTCCGTGGCTGTTTCTGACAAAACTCTGGCCACAATACCACGACTCTCGAGTAGCTTGACGGCCCTTGCAAGAAATGTGGATTTACCAGCACATGGTCCACCAGTTATAGCGATACAGAAAAAACTGGGATCAAATTCAAAGCTGTACATCTAGCCCCCTTTCAATGTGCTTTTCTAAAAACATAATGCACATAAGATACTGGCATGTCAACTTTTCAAAAATTATGTATAATATTTGTATGCAAGCGATCGATCAAAATGTTTTGCAGTTTTTTGTGAATCACCGAATAGAGTGGCTTTCTTTCGTCGCGCTCACTATCACTTATGCTGGAGGATACATGATAGCGGGTGGAGTAGCTGTTTTATCGGCGATATCTTTTTATATTCACAATCATACAAGAAGAATTTTACCTCTTTTTATCGCCATAGTCGGAAGCTCGGCTACTACTTATATTTTGAAACATCTGATAGAGAGAGCTCGACCTATTTACCAGCTTTACTTTGAAGATGGATTTTCTTTCCCAAGCGGACACGCCACCACAGCTATAGCTCTCTACGGATTTTTGATTTTAGTTATTTGGCAACACACTGAATCGAACAAAAAAACCAAGTACTTAAGTATATTTTTCTTATCTCTTTTGGTTATTTTGATCGGAGTAAGTCGTCTTTATCTGGGAGTACACCACCTATCTGATATATTGGTTGGATATTTAGTAGGTTTTATATGGCTTTCAATTTCTCTTGCAATCTTAAAACCAAAGTCCTAGCTTCCTCTGGTAAATACGCATCTCTAATAATTATTTCTCGATTGTGGCCAGCAGTTTGGATATGAAGTGTTCCATATTTGAAAAATGTTTCTACAAAACCACTTGTTTCTACAGTGATATCTTGGATCTGCCCAAAACTGAAGCTAGTCACCTCACGGCGGAAAAATCCTTTTTGCTCCACATCTATTATCCTCTTGTCTGTAATTATCCAAAGATCAAGATAATAATCAGTCCATTCAATAAAAAATATTATCCATAAAAGAAGCAGCCATAAAGAATAACCAAAGACTTTCCATTCCGAGAAAAAAGTTTCTATAGTCATCTTGACATTTTGATCCAGAAGCAAGAAGTCAGAAACAAGCAGTACATAGATGAACAGGGGCAAGAGAGTTAAGAGTAAAAGAGTCAAAATCATGGGTACCATTACCAGATAATGCCGACGGATTACTTTTATAATTATTTCTTTGTCTTCAAGTTTAAACATGTAATTTCGCGAAATTATGCCGCGCAATCGTCCATTAAAGCGCGGCTCTCAAACTAACAAAAGCAGTGGTCAAAAGTAATAAAGCTACTCCCAAATAAATTATTTCAGTAACTGCGAGCACCGCCCCACCCATACCATATTTCCTCCAATGGAAAAACAAAATTATTGAAACGACTGCTGCAAATCCGGCCATTATGAAGAACAAGAGATCAGGTATGATTTTTAGATATTCCATGACTTAATTATAACTGATCAAAAAGTCATTTACTAGCCTCTCTACTTCACTTGCATTGTTAGCCTCCATCATTTTTTCACGCAAATTTTTACTATTTTCAATATCCTTGAGATACGCCTTAAAGTGTTTTTTCATAATAGAGAAACTCTTCACTCCACCGAGTTTTTCTTCAAAGAGTTTAGTGTGCTCTACAAGGACTTTTAATTTTTCTCTTGGTGTAGGTATATCATTAGAAAACAAAAAAGGATTTCCAAAAATAGCTCTGCCAAGCATCACCCCATCACAACCTGTTTCTTCTGCTTTTTTATAAGCATCGTCAATATCTTCAACATCGCCATTTCCGATTATGAGTGTTTTTTCGGCCCCCCCTCTTAAATTAAGAGGGGGTTGGGGGGTGATATTTCTTATCTCCACCGCCCGCTCTACTCTCTCCCACCTTGCCGGCACCTTAGACATCTCTTTGCGAGTACGAGCATGTATGGTAATAGCCGCAGGGTTTTCGGCCAATAATTCTGGCAACCAAGTTTCAAGTTCGTCCTTGTTGTAGCCAAGCCGGGTTTTTAACGACACAGGTAAATCCCCTGCACCAATTTTTGCTGCAGCAATTATTTCTCTGGCAAGCTTTGGTGTTTTCATAAGTGCAGCGCCTGCACCCTGTTTCTCGATAGATTTGTCTGGGCAACCCATGTTTATATCCACTCCGTCAAACCCGAGCTCCACTGCAAGCCTAGCCGCTTTCTCCATCATTTCCGGCTTGCCACTAAAAAACTGCGCCACGATCGGCCTCTCGATTTCGCTATATTCCAAATCTTTTAGTAACTTCTTCCTCCCCTCCTCGGGAGCCCTCACCAACCCATCAGCCGAAACAAACTCTGTATAGGTAATATGAGGAATATCCGAATACTTAGATATGATGTGCCGAAATGATACATCAGTCACATCTGCCATCGGCGCTAAATACAAAATCGGCTTTTTAATTTTTGCCCAAAAATTCATTTTCCTATCCTAACATAAAAAATTTGTATAAAAATTCAGCCCCACGGTCCCGGGTTAAGGGGATACGTGGGGCTTGTCGGCGGGGCCGGCGTCTGCTTATTAGTAGGTGTGGTTCGGCGGGGAGTTGTTCATTGTTTTTCTCCTTTGTCGCTCTCGGTCTGAACAGTATTTCTTGGCCCTTTAACTGGCCTCTGGTCAGTCCCTCGAGTCGGCGTTTCTGTGTATAAGTATAGCATACCCACAAAATCTGTCAAGTGTCAAGTTTATTTTATTTGAAGATATCTTAAAATATGTTTTAAAATAATGATATTTTAGAATCGTGAGATTATTAGCAATTTGAATTTACTGATAACTCGAAAGTGGTACCCCTCTCTTGCAATAAGAGAGGGGTCTACTCGCCTCTGGCGAGAGGGGGTGAGTTATTTCAATTCTGATCCTAAAATTTCAATCCTACCACCAGGCCCAACTTCCCCACTCACGATCTTCCTAGCCACAAGGTCTTCAATTTTATTTTGGATAGCACGGTTTATGGAGCGGCCGCCAAATTGAGGATCGCTACCTTTTTCTACTAGAAAGTTCACAATATCGTCATTTATAACAAGTTCAATACTCTGCTCTTTTAGTCTTTTCACCAACTTCTCCAACCCCAGCCGAGCGATACTTGTAAGCTCAGTATTTTGAAGTGGGTGGAAGAGTATTACTCCATCAAAGCGATTCAAGAGCTCTGGCCTGAATATCTTTTCTTTGATTATCTGGTCCAATATATTATCTTTCTCACCTTCTAAATTTTTACCAAGCTTCACCGTCTCCCAGATCAAACTACTGCCTGCGTTAGAAGTAGCGATGATGATATAATTCCTGCATCCGACTTGTTTACCCAATGCATCGGTAAAGACTCCTTCATCCAATATTTGCAAAAATAGATCTAGCACATCTCCGGCCGCCTTTTCAAATTCATCAAGAAGCAAGACCGAGTATGGGTTGTCCCGCAAGCGATTTGCCAAAAGACCATTCTTATTTGATGTGAAGTCTCCGATGAGTCGCGAGAGTGCATCCGGCCCACTATACTCTGACATATCAAAGCGCAGCATTTTGTTCTCATCTCCAAAGAAACTTTCAGCCAAAGATTTGGAAACTTCAGTTTTGCCTACACCAGTCGGCCCAAGAAAAAGGAAAGAAGAAAGAGGTCTCTTTGGATTGCCCACCCCCGAGCGCGATCTACGGATAGCGCTAGCGATGCCCTCTACAGCTTCATTTTGGCCTATCACTCTCTTGTGCAAAAGCTCTTCCAAATGTTCTATTTTTTCAGCTTCTTTTTCTTTTAAAGGTCCTTGAGCCACACCAGTCTTCTCGGAAATAAAAATATTTATATCATTTTCGGTGAGTAGATCAATGTTTCGAGCTTTAGCATAAGGAGCGATTTCAGAGAGTAGGTCCAGAGCCTTGCCCGGCATTTCTCCATAAGTGACAGCACGATCCGCCCCATTTGCTAGAGTCAAAATACTTGGATAAGAAAAGATGGCTCCATACTGCCTTTCCAAAAGAGTAGCTTGTTCAAGTAATGGATTTATAGAGGACTCCACTCCCGCTTTATCTGGGATAATTCTTTCAAATCTTTCAAGCAATGTCGGGCTACTTTCTATAAAAAAGTGGAAGTCTGTATTGGTAGCTCCTGCCACTACTTGCAAACTTCTAGAGGCAAGGTATGGAGAAAGTAGAGAAGCTAAATTAACCCCAATATTTTTGGCACTAGTAGCAAAGCCCGAGAGGTCACTTATATAAAGTATGACGTTGCCAGCATAGACTGCTTGGTTCAAGATAGTGAGGAGCTCTGACTCCAACTCACCTTTAGTTTTGTACGTTGCTAAGAGATTTGTCCAAGTAAGCTCAATAATGTTTTTATGTTCCAAATTAGGAGAACTCACTCCAAGCTTTATTTTTTTGAGTAGCCTACCTACTACATCTCTACAAACTTTGTCGTCATCATCTATTATGATAGCGTTGGCTTCTTCTCTGCGTTCTAGTACGCCCTCTAGAGCCACCACCTCTCTGTCGCGATAGCCGTTCTCTATATCCAAAACTGAAATATTTACCGACCTCTCGAACGGCACTCCGTATTTGCCGAGATCTACCGAAACTCCATACGCCCAACTAGTACCGATTGAAGGTATGGCGCCCAAATTTTCGCGACTCCAAAATCTATCTTCCCGAAGTTTGCGTTCTTTTATATTCATGACCCAAGAAACTGCACCCAAAAACTCTTCTTTATTTATAGAATTTTGAGAAAGAAAAGATTGTAGAGATTTATCTGTATCATACAAAGTGTTAACATAGTGATACAAATCTACATTTTCAGAATCAAAATTCAAAGAAGATGCAATCAGTGGTGCTCGACTAGAATGAACGAAATTTTTGACTTGATCCTGTCGTATACCAGATCTCAAAAATATTTCTATACCCAACTTAGACTCCAAGAGAGCTCTTGAAGCATCTATCTCATCAGTAATAAACAATAAACTAGAGAGTGTGAAATCGAAGTTTTCGCCCCGCATTGATCGATAGAAAAATTCCAAAAAAGAAAGTGAGAGATACACAAATACAAACAGAAAGAACATGCCGTCAGCAACACTGAAATAAAGTGGTAAGGAATCAAAAGATAAGACGAAAGAGATTATAGCTCCGAAGGCTGCTGCCTTGCGCAAAACTCCACGCAAAAGTTTGGGGAAAAACTTGTCCAGAGTAAGGCAATAAAAGTGTGGCCGCGATATTTCTTGAAGTTTTCTGAAATTCATAATTTATATAACAAAAAATGTTGCCGATAAGACCAAGCTGCCAATAAGTATGAAAGGAGCCAAAACCCAAATCAATAAAATGCAAAAAGTAAAAATTATTACAAAAATATAAGAAACAAGACCAACGAAAAGCACCAACACCTTGCTCACAAAACCGACCACTCTCATCAGAGTATTTACTATAAAAGCAGAGGCAAAGGCTCCCAGATCAAACCCTTGGCCATATGATTCGCCCAAGCGTCTCCATGGCGCGAAGAGGGTTTTCCCAAGCAGTTTGAAGGAGAAGAAGTGACTCACAAACCACAAAAAATTCCCTGCCACATGAAATAGCTCTCGCAACCCCTGACCATAGTGCCATTTGGTGAGTGCTACAAAGAATGGATCTCTCTCATAAACTTCAGACATATCACTTATTATACCAAAAAATGTCTAATAAAGTTTATAAAAGACTTTATTGCCGAAGCGGGCGTCTATATAGTTGAAGTGGGCAGTAGGGTTTTTGGATTTTACTTCTTCGATGAGAGTGACGGCATTTTGAACTGATAGGGAAAGGTCGAGATCTCTTGGGTTCAAAAAGATATTACCAATATTTGTATCAACTACCATCTTTTCTACAGATTCAATATTGAGAGCAGAAACTTCAAGTCTAAAACTTTTCAAAGTCTCGATCATCTTTAAATAATCTTGCATTTTTTCTGGAATAGCAAAACTTTTCATTATCGGATCGCCCTCTATCCCTCCTCTAAAAATAATTTTACCTGCTCTCAAACTATCATCTGACTCATCAAAAACAGAAAACACCAAACCCTCTTTGCTCATATGGAAGCACTCCTCTCCCCGACACCAAAGGAAATCAGAAGCTCGCTCTTTTATAGAAATCTCAACAGTCTTATCCAACTTTTTATTTACCTCTACACTCTCGATCCGAGTAAATTGGGAGGATAGAGCAAAAGCCAAATCTTTTTCATCCAAAAGAAGTATGTTTGATTTGGGTATAAATAAAAATTTATTACCTCTCACAAAACTATAAGCTGTATCATTTATATTGTCTCTTAGAGTGGCCTCCCCTCCCACCACTTCTATGTTTTTGATTTGCAAAAAGTTGGCACGCAAGACAAATATCGGCCCCAAGATTATAGCGACAACTACTGCAACTTTCAAAAGTCGACTAGCATACTTCTTTATCTTATTTCTCTCTCCGATGCGAGAAGAGGCTTTGACGATTTTCTTATATCTTTTCATTAGAAATCTTTTCAAGACCCCCCATATAAGGCCGCAACACTTCTGGTATCACTACCGATCCATCTGCCTGTTGGTAGTTTTCTATAAGAGAAACCAAAATCCTCGGTGTTGGGATAGCGGTAGAATTTAGTGAGTGTACATATTTGAGTTTGCCATCATCGCCACGATAACGAATGTTCAGTCTTCTGGTCTGAAAATCATGAAAGTAAGAAGCTGAGCTAATTTCTCTATAAGTTTTTTCTTGTGGAACCCAAAGTTCTATATCATATTTTTTCACTTGTCCCAATCCTAAGTCTCCACCACAGTTTATAACAGTGTGATATGGGATACCCAGACTCTCTATAAACTCCTCTGTATTTCGATTTACTTCTTCATGATATTTTACCGACTCTTCGTGAGAAGCTTCACAAAGCACTACTTGTTCTAATTTATAAAATTCATGCACTCGAATCAGACCTTTCACATCTTTACCGTGGGCCCCTGCTTCTCTACGAAAACACGGTGAAAAAGCCAAATATTTTTTTGGCAAATCTTTTTTATCCAAAACTTCATCCGAGTGGTAAGCCATAGTAGCTACCTCTGCTGTACCTGCTAGATATTCTCCATCTTGAGTCTTATACAAATCTTCTTCACCTTGGGGTAAATAGCCAGTCCCAAGCAAAGTCTCTCGATTAACTAGGGAAGGCACAATCATAGGAATAAATTGTTTTGATAGAAAATGTTTTTGAGCTGCCTGCCAAACAGCAAAAGCTAAAAGAGCTCCATCTCCTTTCAAAAAATATCCGCGGAATCCTGAAACCTTAGCGCCTCTGTCTAGATCTATCATATCTAGGTTTTGCATCAGCTCAACATGACTCTTTGGTTCAAAATCAAATTTTGGTATCTCACCCCAAGTTTTTATTTCTAGATTAGCACTATCGTCGTCACCGTCTGGTACCGATATGTCTGGAATATTTGGCACGCCGATCATCAGCTTCTGCCATTCAAGCATCACTCCCTTTAATTCTTCTTCCAATTTTTGCATCTCTTCTTTGAGAGGTTGCATTTCTTTTATAAGCCTCTCTCTTTCTTCAGCAGAAGCTTTTGGAATTTCTTCACTTACTTTGTTTTGCTTGGCTCTTTTCTCATCCAAATTTTGGCCGATAGCTTTCCTCTGATCGTCTACTTCGAGCAATTTTTTGACATCAAAATCAATCCGCTTCTTTTTGGCGCCTTCTTGTATTAGCTCTGCATTTTCCCTTATAAACTTTATGTCCAACATGAAATCAATAGTATCAAATGCTAGAATAAATGTGAAATGAGTTATGAAATAAAAAAACTCGATAAAAAAGATTGGCCACCACTGCTTGGTGAGATCAATGATCCGCCGAAGCAACTCTACTACGCTGGACAAGTGCCGAATTATGAAAATAAGTTTTTGTGCGTGGTCGGTAGTAGGAAATACACTCCTTATGGTAAAGATATTGTCTCTACTCTGATTTCAGGGCTAGCAGGATTTCCCATCACTATAGTCTCTGGCCTAGCGCTTGGCATAGACGCCATCGCTCACCGAGCGGCTATCAAAAATAAACTGGGGGTGATAGCGGTGCCTGGGTCAGGTCTCGATCCAAAAGCGATGCACCCCAAAACTAATATCCAGCTGGCTGAAGAAATTATAAATGAAGGTGGTACTTTGATTTCAGAATTTGAGCCAGATTTCAAAGCCACCCTTTGGAGCTTCCCAATGCGCAACCGGATCATGGCTGGTATGAGTCATGCAGTGCTGGTAGTAGAGGCAGAAACAAAGTCTGGCACACTCATCACTGCCAAACTCGCAACCGGCTACAACAGAGAGGTGTTCGCTGTGCCCGGCTCCATATTTTCTCCTACCTCGGACGGTCCACATTTACTTATCAAACTTGGCGCTACACCTATCCGCAACTCCGAGGATATTTTAGAGGCCCTCGGCATTGGCAAACTTGATTTTTTGAGTATGCCGAGTGGCTCTGTTTTAAATAAATCTTTAGAATCGAAAGGAAATGGAAATTCAAAGTACAGTGATTGTTCGGAAAGAGAGCTTCTGATTATTTCTTTACTCAAAGAACCTTTGGAAAAAGACTCGCTCCTGCGAGCTGCAATAGAAAACAAAATTTCAGTCTCCGAAACCCAAACCCTCCTCACTCTCCTAGAACTCAAAGGCTACATCATCGAAAAACTAGGGGAATTGAGATTGACTTAAATTCAATTTAATTTAATTTCATTACCTCTTTCATAATTATGGGTATTTCTTTTCTAAAGAAACTTTTTATATTTTCCCAATTAGCTTCAAAGTAAATTTCAGGGTCCGGATCACCTTCCGCATCATCAAAATAAGTCAATGCTTTCAAGACATGGTGAAAATCATGTGCAACAGATGGATATTGCGCTGGTAATCTTTTGATAATATTTTCTAAAGTATCAAGATTATTGGCACACCAATATAGATCAAAAAAATCTCTTTTTCTACCACGTTGAGAAACGGCGGTAATCTTCATCACTGCAATATCAATAGATGGTAAAACTTGTATAAAACCGTGAGGAATCAGGGGAATTTTTGGAACAAAAAAAGGATAAGTGATAAAACTTACTTTTGCATTAAATAACTCTCCATAAATAGTGTTTTTTTCTTCTACATTCGTCGCCCAATTTTTGTTTTCTGCAAACTTGGCCAAAAGTCCTTTCTCATCAAAATCTTTTTGTTGAGTGAAGAAATCTAAATCGTAAGATTTTCTATTACCTGATTGAAGCGAGAGCGCCGTACCCCCAGCCAAATACCAACCAGAATCTTCAAGCCATTTTTCTTGCGACAAGAAATCAAGTGCTTGCTTTGTTTCAGTAGGCAATGTCTCGTAATGCCAATTTATTGAGTTTGAAGAAGAAGTGTCCATAAACTTTTTGTTCTTGGGCGTAAATCTCTTGATTTTTCTGCCACATCCTTGAGCAGAGATTTGTCATAATAATTCCAAATCCATCGAGCTTCCTCATCATTACCAAAATCCATGACACGCTCAATCACATATCGAGCATTTTTCTGTAAATCTATTTTGTCTGGGTTTGTATCCCAAAAGAGACTTTGTCTAAGCTTCATATTACCTTCCATTATATCAAAAACATCATCAAAAATCCAACCCATAAATATACAGCCCAAACTCTCCTCACCCTTTTAGAACTCAAAGGCCACATCATCGAAAAACTTGGTGAATTTAAGCTAAATATCACCCCTTGACAGGAAGCCTATAATTTGCTATAATATAGGTAGAGTCCAAAAGAGGACAAGAAAGAGAGGACAAATGAATACGACGAAGACATTCAAGGAAGTTTTCGGGTTTGAAGCCAAGAAAGGAGCCTTCTGGCCGATCGAGAAATCGATCGTCTTGGCCAAGCTTGGGGATTTGGCTCAAGCCTTTCTCACGAGCTACGATGAGGCTATCCTCATCGTGAGCAAGTACGAACGGGAAGTGGCAGCAGCAGACGTGGCGAAAGCAATGGAGGATTTGGCTGCGATGGATATTTCGATCAATAAAAGGGATGCTGCACAAAGTGAGTGGACAGCGGCTACGATCATGGCAAACGACGCCGGCTATTGCTGTCCCGACAAGGTCGAATTCTACCGAGAGAAGAAGTAGTCCCTCCGACTGCCCCAGTGGTTCGCAAAGCTTTACCAAGCAATGCGAACCGCTCCGGGGCGGTTTTTTTATTGTAATTTTTTGTATAACGTCCCTCTCCTGCATTTAGGAGAGGGGCAGTTCGCGTGAGCGAACGGGGTGAGGTGTTTTGCTTTTTTTGTTCTTATCTCTTATTCTTAAGCTCACGTATGAAATTACTCATCGTCGAATCCCCCGCCAAAGCAAAGACTATCGGCAAATATGTCGGTAGTGATTTTACTGTAGTTGCCAGTGTCGGCCATGTGCGAGATTTGCCGAAGTCCAACAAAAAAGCGATCGACATCGAGGGCGGCTTCGTTCCTCACTATGAGATTTCCAAAGGCAAAGAAAGAGTGGTAGAGGAGATCAAACGGTTGGCCAAAAAAGCAGACGAGGTGATATTGGCGACCGACCCCGACAGAGAGGGAGAAGCCATAGCTTGGCATCTAGCAGAACTAATTAGAGATGGAAAGAAGGAAAAAAGTAAAGATATAAAAAGAGTCACTTATCATGAGATCACCAAAGAAGCGATTGAGGAAGCACTTGAGAAACCAAGAGATATTGATCAAAATTTGAGGAAAGCACAGGAAGCGAGGAGAGTTTTGGATAGGCTGGTTGGTTATGATTTGTCAGGTTTGATTTGGAAGAAGGTCCGCTACGGCCTTTCGGCTGGACGAGTCCAGTCCCCTGCTTTGCGAATACTGATGGAAAGAGAAAGGGAAATTCGCGCCTTCAAACCGGAGACATTTTTTGTATTGAGTGCAGATTTGGAAACTGTCCTAAGGGGCACCCTTAGGAATTCGGACCTAAGGGTGCCCCTTAGGGAAACTTTTACTGCAATATGCGAAGTAGAGCCGAAGACTAAACAAGAAGCAGATAAAATTTATGAGGCAGTGAAGACGGGAGATTGGAGTGTGAAGGATGTGATAGAGACAGAAGTGAAGCGAGCACCAAAGCCGCCGTTTAGCACTTCTACACTTCAACAAGTAGCCAGTACTCGTCTGGGATTTTCTCCAAAAAGAACTATGATGACGGCACAAAAACTTTACGAAGCTGGGCATATCACTTATATGCGTACTGATAGTTTGAATATGGCTGGTGTAGCACTTGGACAAATAAAAGGGGTAGTGACCAAAAAGTTTGGAGCCGAGCTGCATCAGATCCGCACTTACAAAACCAAATCCAAAAATGCTCAAGAAGCGCACGAGGCTATCCGCCCTACTCATTTTGATAAAGAAAGTGCTGGCACTACAGAAGATCAAAAGAGACTTTACCAACTTATTTGGCAAAGGTCTGTTGCTAGTCAGATGCAAGATGCTGAAATGATGCGTACCAAGATCGTGACCGAAGTTTCCCTAAGGGGCACCCTTAGGGAAATACCAAATTTCTCTGCCAACGGCTCTCGGGTACTGACTCCCGGTTGGCTCTTAGCTGACCCACAAGCCAAAGGCGAAGATATTTTGTTGCCCAAAGTGAAAAAGGGAGACGACCTAAAATTATTAAAGCTAGATACAGAGCAAAAAGAAACCCAGCCACCAAACAGATATTCTGAAGCAGGTCTGGTGAAAGAATTGGAAAAAAGAGGCATCGGCCGACCTTCCACTTACGCATCTATTATTAATACAATTGTAGAGAGAGGTTATGTTGAGAAAGATGGCCGGACTCTAAAGCCAACCGATACAGGAGACGTGGTCTCTACATTCCTTGAAAATAATTTTGAAAATTATATTAGCGACACATTCACCGCCGAGATGGAGGACGAGCTCGACCAAATAGCAAATGGTGAGAGAGAGTATGAGCCAACCCTTCGTGAATTTTATAAACCGTTTTTGAAGGATGTAAAGGAAAAAGAAAAGACCGCTAAATTAACGACTCTCGGCAACGCTGATCCAAAACTGAAGTGTCCGACATGCGACAAAGCAATGGTTATCAAACTCGGTCGTGGTGGTAAGTTTTTGAGCTGTGAGAACTTCCCTGATTGCAAAGGCATGCGCAACATCGATGGCAGTGAAGTGAAGGAGGCGGAAGCAATTGGTATTGACCCGGCAAGTGGCCTGCCAGTTTTTTTCATGGATGGTAGGTTTGGTCCCTACGTTCAGCTCGGAGCAAAAGATGATAAAAATAAAAAACCAAGAAGAGCGAGTATTCCGAAAGAAAAGGATCCAAGTAGTGTCAGTCTAGAAGAAGCACTCAAATATTTGAGCTTGCCAAGAGAGTTGGGGCAACACCCAGAGACAAATGAAATGATCAGTGCCAATATCGGCCGCTTCGGCCCTTACATCGTGCATCAAAAAGACTTCAGATCGTTGAAGACCGATGACGTTTACGCCATCTCTCACGAACGCGCTCTAGAAATATTGAAGGAACCCAAAAAATCTGGCTGGCGTGGCAGGAAAAAGAAAGTGGGGTAGAATGAAAAGATGGACACAGAAGAAGGCAAAGCCCTCATAGAGAAAGCCCGAGCATTCGCCCTCGAAAGACATAAAGATCAAAAAAGGTTAAATGGTGAGCCATACTTCAATCATCTGGCTGCAACTGCTCAAAACTTGGAGGAACTCGGAATGGACGCTACCACCGTGGCAGCCGGTTTTTTGCATGATGCAATAGAAGATGTCGGTGTCACGCCTGAAGAGATAGAAAGAGAATTTGGCAAAGAAGTCAGGTTTATTGTAGAGGGGGTCACCAAGCTTGGGACTCTCCGGTACCACGGTACAGACAGACACAACGAATCGCTCCGCAAACTTTTGCTCGCTACTTCAGAAGATATGCGCGTGCTCATAGTGAAGCTCTGCGACCGATTGCACAATATGCGTACCCTCTCACATGTGCCAAAAGAAAAGCAAGAGCGTATTGCTAGAGAAACTCTCGAAATTTATGCACCCATCGCCTATCGACTTGGTATCAGGAAGCTTTCTCGTGAACTCGAAGATCTTTCTTTCCCTTTCGTATATCCAGACGGCTACAAAGAAATTATTTCTTTGTTGAAAGAGGGCGAAAGTGAAAGGCTAAAAAATCTAGAAGATTTTAGAAATAGAGTTACCAAAGAGCTTGCCAAATCTAGTTTTACAAATTTCAAATCTGACTACAGAGTGAAAGGTCTTTATAGTCTTTATAAAAAATACCTAAAAGTCAAAAAGGATTTTGAAAAAATTTATGATATTTTGGCCATGCGAATAACAGTGGAAAAAGTGGAAGATTGTTATAGAGCGCTTGGTATCATACATGCTGCTTGGAAGCCTCTCCCTGGCAAAATCAAGGACTACATAGCTTTCCCTAAACTAAACGGCTATCAAAGCCTGCACACTACGGTGTTCACTGGGGACGGTGGTGTAGTAGAGATCCAGATAAGAACAGCAGAAATGCACAAAGAAGCGGAGTACGGAGTGGCTTCTCATGCTTTGTATAAGACCATATCTGAAAACAAAAGTGTACAAAAAGGAGTGAGTGAATGGATAAAGAACATGGCCGAGCATAGCCCACTTGAAATCAAAAAAGATTTTTTGAGTGAGCGCATCTTCGTCTTCACACCAAAGGGTGATGTGATCGACTTGCCGGCAGGTGCTTCGGTCATAGATTTCGCCTATACCATCCACTCTGATATCGGCAATCACATCTCTGGGGCAAAGATAAATGGCAAACTTTGTTCCTTAGATTCAGTACTTTCGGGCGGAGAGATAGTTGAAATTATTGTAAACAAAAACGCGCGCCCGAACCGCAAGTGGCTCCTACGCGTGAAAACTTCATTCGCCAAAAAACAAATCAGATTGAAAAGTTCTTGATTGAATAGAGGTCTTCTTCAATAGGAGTATCTTCTGCTTTTTTAATATCTTCTGGAGCACGGTCATCTATTATTTTGTCCCCCACTTCTTCTTGCTCCATAACAACTTCCCCTGCCTGTATGCTAGCATCTGTATGCTCACTACTATTTTTAATTTTATTTAAAATATCGTTTAGGTCATCGTTTGAGAAAAATTCGATCATGAGCTTACCGCCATTTTCTCTTTTTTCGATCACCACTCGAGTACCCAAAGACTCGGCAAACTTTTCTTCTAAAGCCAAAATATCTGGGTCGATATCTGCCTTAAACCTGCGCACTCTTTCAATCGCCACTTTTCTCGCCGCCGTTTCTGCTTCTCTCACATTCATTTTGCGTAAAATTATATCTTGGAAAAGTACCTTCTGCTCTTCCCTCCTTTCAGTAAGCATAAGGAGGGGTCTAGTATGACCTTCGTTAATCTTGCCTTCCGAAAGGGCCGTAAGCATCTCCTCTGGTAGTTCCAAGATGCGCATGGTATTGGTCACATATACTCGACTCTTGCCTATCTTTTGAGCAATCTGGTGATGTTTGAATCCAAATTCGTCGGCCAATTTCTTGAAAGCTCTGGCTCTCTCCACTGGATTCAAATCTTCTCTCTGCACATTTTCAATAATAGCGAGCTCCAACTTCATCAAATCATCGGCAGTTTTGTTGGCCTCGCCTACTCGTATGATGACCGGTACCTGCGAGAGCCCCGCGATTTTTGATGCACGCAATCGGCGCTCGCCAGCGATAAGCTCGTACTCTACTGCAAGGCCATCTTCTTTGATCACCTCCTTACGAGTGACCACAAGCGCCTGTAGCACTCCATACTGCTTGATAGAGTCTGCGAGCGCTTGTAGAGCCACTGGGTCAAACTCGCGCCTAGGTTGAAATGGGTTTGGTTTTATCTTATCAAGCTCTACCCAGAAGATAGAATTCTGATAAAAGTTGTGATTTGCCTCATGCATTACCATGTGAATATTCTATCACAAAACTTTGTGCCGGAGGAGAGACTTGAACTCTCACATCCTTGCGGACAATGGATTTTGAATCCATCGCGTCTACCATTCCGCCACTCCGGCTTACTTGCGAATTATAATAGAAATTAGCTAAAAATCAATTTTTCTGCTAAAACTGCTTTATGCAAAAACTGATTGTGATTCTGGGACCGACGGCGAGTGGTAAAAGTGATATGGCAGTGAAGCTCGCCAAAAGGTTTAATGGGGAGGTAGTTTCGGCTGATTCGAGGCAGGTGTATAAAGGCTTGGATATTGGTACTGGTAAGATTACTAAAAAAGAAATGCAGGGAGTGAAGCATCACCTACTCGATGTAGCTAACCCCAAAAAACAATTTACTGCCTCTGATTTTGTAGACTTAACATCTGGCCTGATCAGGCAGATTGTTAATAGAAGAAAAGTACCGATAATCTGCGGAGGTACGGGGTTTTATATTGATGCACTTTTGGGAGATAAGCAGATTCCTGAAGTACCGCCAAATTTGAAGTTGAGGAAAGAATTAGAAAAGAAATCTGTGGAAAAGCTTTTTGAAATTTTGAAGAAGTTGGATCCAGAGAGAGCTAAGAATATTGATGCGAAAAATCCGAGGAGACTTATTAGAGCGATAGAGATATGTAAAGAACTTGGAAAGGTCCCGAAGATAGTAGCAAGTAGCCAGCATCTAGTAGCTAGGAAATATGAAGTGTTGAAAATTGGGATAAAAGTAGATGAAAAAGAATTAAAGAAGAGGATAGATAAGAGGCTAGAAAAGAGGCTGAAACAAGGCATGGTCCGTGAAGCCAAGAAGCTCCATGAAAGTGGGCTTAGTTTCAAGAGAATGAGAGAGCTTGGTTTGGAATACTCTGCTCTCGCTGACCTTCTCCAAAACAAAGTGTCAAAGGTCGCCTTTGACACTAGACTTCGACAAGAAATATGGCATTACGCAAAACGCCAAATGACCTGGTTCAAGAAAGACAAAAGCATCATTTGGCTACCACCAAGAATTAGTTTGGTAGAAAAAGAAGTCAAAAAGTTTTTATAACCGAAGGCGGGCCGTCTCGTGGATTCTACTGAATATTATTTTCTTGTATATATTTTTCTACGGCTTCAACGTCAACAACTTGATGCTCTCCGTCTAGATGCTTCTTGTAAGCAACTAGATCATGAGGATCAATAAATGATACTTTTGTACCCTCTACATCTAGAGTCATATTTGGATATTTGCGAAAGTTATCTTTTGTTTGAAGCCATTCTGTCTTTTCTTTATTACTCATCTTAAGTGTATCTATGTCGGTCATATCTATTTCTTGTCCATCGTACTCAAGAGTTAAACCTTCACAGTCCCACTTCTCATCTTTAGAATGTCCAAACTCGTAAGTAATATATTCAGAGATTTCAGGAATAATAATTGTAAAATATTTTCCTGGAAAAGTAATGTCTATGTCATTAACTGGTCTAGTAGCACCGTACACGTGAGCAGCGAAGCCTCCTCCAACTCTATAAGGAACTTGGTGTTTATCCAAGATTTCTATAATCCATTTTAGAGCTTTCAAAGTTTTTTCCTGCATGCATTTTTAGAAAGCGGGCCCACGAGGAGTTGAACCTCGAACTTCGATTTTGGAGATCGACGTTTTACCATTGAAACTATAGGCCCGTATTTTTCATAAATTGTAGCGCAATCGCTTTCAATTCTCGACTGACTCTAACATCACCATATCTGACATTTATACATCCTGGATATCCTTCCTTCTTATACATCCCGGAACTGGGTTTAAAATAGGGCTTTATAAACTGTCTTAATGGAATATTAGTCGTTTTTGACCAAAACTTCAACTGTTTTTTAGGATCATGATATGAATGCAAGTGAACACAAACTCTAAACTTTTCTTCATACAATTCAAAAGTGCCTCTAAATAGACGTAAGAATATTGAAATTAAGCCCGGATCAGAATTTGTAAAACTCATTCCTTCTCTTACACTTTTCCTACCTTCACAATAATAAATCATGGCACATAATAATTTTGCATATTCTTTACTTAAGATTAAATTACTTAATACCAGATTCGCAGCATTGGATGCAAGTTGATCCTTTATTACAGTTTTAGCTTTTATTGCTTTTTGTGAGGCAAGCTGTCCAGCCGTAGATTTACTTAACAATATTTTTTCAGCTTTTTTAGACAAAACGACATCACTTACCCACAATGAAGCGGAACTCTTAGAAACATCCAACACTTTGACTATTTCATTTAATGAATGTCCCCTTTTGCGTAATTCAATTGCAGCAAGTCTTTCCTTTGTTTTCATTTTTGAACCTATATATTAAGTTATGAGACATACTTATTATAATTTATTTATGCCTAATTTAAAGTTTATTTGTGGATAACAAAAATAGCCTTTATGGGCTAGTTTTTGTTCTTAATAGTCTCCTAAACCCCGCCCGGAACATCCCCGAACGCTCGTGCCCCTGCCCGAACTTTGGAGGGCGGGGACCAAAGACACGCTTGAGTCTTGAGGC
>Ga0209542_10003793_pt1 | contig 31918 bp, 25 predicted proteins | sample RifCSPhighO2_01_FD_184028 | JGI IMG/M metagenome (GOLD analysis project Ga0209542, IMG submission 184028) | Soil microbial communities from Rifle, Colorado - Rifle CSP2_plank highO2_0.1 (SPAdes) (version 2) | ecosystem: Environmental > Terrestrial > Deep subsurface > Rock core/Sediment ... | reverse complement strand
ATCCACAAAAAAGGAAATAGGCTCAAAGCAGCCAAACTTTTCCAAATAAAGTTTAATTTTTGTGTAAGTTCCCAATTGTAGGGAAATAGGTCGTCTACTGCACCTACATACAATATCTGATGAGCCCAATTTGGACCAGCATGAATCCAAGTCTTGTAAACTTTAATTAAATAACTACTGTCAGTAATTTGATACCAGGATTTATAATCTCTTAAGTATGGTATGTCTTCATTAGTTAATCCAAATCCAAAAAAATCCTGGAGAAAAAAATAATTTATAAAAAAAACTACTAAAACTAGGAATGTAATGAAAATCGAAGATGATCTTAGAGACATTTTATAACCATTTGCTTACAGTAGTTTACATTAATAATTTTTCTCTATCAATACTATCTTGCCAATCTATGGCATATTTAATTTCTCAAGCACTTCTTTGGTAATATCTACTACCTGATCCCCTTTCAAAGTAAAGGCAAAAAAGTCATCTTGATAAAAGGTATGTGTAAGATTACCATCCCAAATGCTACTATTTTTATAGCAAAAAGTATGCGTCATATTAAAAGTTATTTGATTATTAGAATAATTATAAAATCTTTTGAGTTCTTTAAAGTCACCATTTACCCAATCTATACAACCATTCAGTCTTCTATCAGGTGCTTGGTAGTACCTGTGCAAGTATACCCATTGCGTTATTCTCCCAACATTTAGGGCTGCATTCCAATATCTATCTTCCTCAGTTGCAAGGTTTGGCTCATAATAGACTATGATATCTTCTCCTTTTATAGGAATTGCATTCATGAATTGTTCTTGAATATGTTTTTGAGCAGCCATATCTTCTCCCCAGGATCTATGAATTTTAAAGTATTGATTCTCTTTATAAGAAAAGCTAATCAAATAGATAATAAAAATGCCCAGAGCTAATCTATATATAATTCCCATTCTTTTACTTGTTTGAATTTTTCTGTATATTAGGACTAAAATTGATGAGATAAATATACCCATACCAACAGTAGGTACTGTTAAGTATCTCTGAACTGGACCTTCATAACCATAATTTTTACCAATTACTAACCAGGTTGCACTAATAAGTGAAAAGGAAAGAAACGGGGTTATAAAAGTCAAAAAAAGTACCTTATCTTTTTTGCCTGTTTTGTACCATTCGAAACCAACCATCAATGCAATGGAAATTATATAAGCTCCTAAAATAGCTGGTATGGTAGCGAATTCTAGGCCCCCATTATAAGGTAGAGCAAGTTCCTTTGGAATATGCAAATAATGTGTATCGAAAAAATAGATTAAGGTTAGAAAGAAGATATTTAAAATTAGTGTACTTAAAATAAATAGCTTTGGTTTTTTAGAAATAACAAACCCAAGGATAAAAGTAATTATTAGTAATAATGGGATTAAGCCATGATTAAAATAATGACTAAAATAGCTTCCCAAAGTCTCTAGATTTGGATTACCACCAAAAGAATAAACAGAACTGGTAGACATCAACATAAAACCTAAACCTGCTAATGGAGTTATCAAAAGCTGCCAATTTCCAGCTAAAAGATCCTTTAAGAGGTTATCGTAAAGTGATCCTCTTGATAAAGTGCCTGGGTCAATTAGGCGAAATAGCAGATAGAAAGGTAGAAGATAAATAATTATCCTAAAAAGTGCTATCTTAAATTTTGATATACCAGAAATGGCTAATATGATCTCTGTAATAGCCAGTAAAGCTAATATAGGTATCATTCTTACTGGTGCTGCAAAAATAGAAATATAAAGTAGAATAAAAGAGAGTATCAAAAGTTTAATGCTCTTCTGATTCTTAATCAGGTAATAATAAGAGAATATGAATAGATTTAGAAAAATAACACCTAAATATTCAGTTCCTGTACAATTAATGGTCAACGATCCGTTTGCTGAAGGAAGAATAGAATACATTAGAGTAGCCAATATGGCTATAAGTTTCCGCTTTGTTAGTATCCACAAAAAAGGAAATAGGCTCAAAGCAGCCAAACTTTTCCAAATAAAGTTTAATTTTTGTGTAAGTTCCCAATTGTAGGGAAATAGGTCGTCTACTGCACCTACATACAATATCTGATGAGCCCAATTTGGACCAGCATGAATCCAAGTCTTGTAAACTTTAATTAAATAACTACTGTCAGTAATTTGATACCAGGATTTATAATCTCTTAAGTATGGTATGTCTTCATTAGTTAATCCAAATCCAAAAAAATCCTGGAGAAAAAAATAATTTATAAAAAAAACTACTAAAACTAGGAATGTAATGAAAATCGAAGATGATCTTAGAGACATTTTATAACCATTTGCTTACAGTAGTTTACATTAATAATTTTTCTCTATCAATACTATCTTGCCAATCTATGGCATATTTAATTTCTCAAGCACTTCTTTGGTAATATCTACTACCTGATCCCCTTTCAAAGTAAAGGCAAAAAAGTCATCTTGATAAAAGGTATGTGTAAGATTACCATCCCAAATGCTACTATTTTTATAGCAAAAAGTATGCGTCATATTAAAAGTTATTTGATTATTAGAATAATTATAAAATCTTTTGAGTTCTTTAAAGTCACCATTTACCCAATCTATACAACCATTCAGTCTTCTATCAGGTGCTTGGTAGTACCTGTGCAAGTATACCCATTGCGTTATTCTCCCAACATTTAGGGCTGCATTCCAATATCTATCTTCCTCAGTTGCAAGGTTTGGCTCATAATAGACTATGATATCTTCTCCTTTTATAGGAATTGCATTCATGAATTGTTCTTGAATATGTTTTTGAGCAGCCATATCTTCTCCCCAGGATCTATGAATTTTAAAGTATTGATTCTCTTTATAAGAAAAGCTAATCAAATAGATAATAAAAATGCCCAGAGCTAATCTATATATAATTCCCATTCTTTTACTTGTTTGAATTTTTCTGTATATTAGGACTAAAATTGATGAGATAAATATACCCATACCAACAGTAGGTACTGTTAAGTATCTCTGAACTGGACCTTCATAACCATAATTTTTACCAATTACTAACCAGGTTGCACTAATAAGTGAAAAGGAAAGAATGGGTGAAATAAAAATTAGAAAAAGCAATTTATCTTTCCTTCCTGTTTCGTACCACTCAAAGCCTGTCATCAAAGCAATAGATAGAATGAAAGTTCCTAAAATAGCTGGTATGGTAGCGAATTCTAGTCCCCCATTATAAGGTAGAGCAAGTTCCTTTGGAATATGCAAATAATGTGTATCGAAAAAATAGATTAAGGTTAGAAAGAAAGTATTTAAAACTAGTATTCTTAAAAAGTATCTTTTTGGTTTTTTGAAAATAACAGGCGTAATCATAAAACTAATAATTACAAGTAAAGGAATAAAGCCTGATTTAAAAAGAGTGACAAAATAATCTCCCAAATTTTCTAAATTTGGATTACCACCAAAAAAGAGAATATCCTTAGTAGACATTAACATAAAACCTAAACCTGCTAATGGGGTTATCAAAAGTTGCCAGTTTCCAGACAAAAGATCTTTGAACAAATTATTATAAAAATCACCTCTTTGTAAAGTATTTGGATCAATCAAACGTAATGCCAGATAAAAAGGTAGAAGATAAATAGTTATTCTTAACAATGTTGCCTTCAATTTTGATATACCCAAAACCACTAATATAATCTCTGCTATAGCCAGTAAGACTAATATAGGTATCATTCTTACTGGTGCTGCAAAAATAGAAATATAAAGTAGAATAAAAGAGAGTATCAAAAGTTTAAGACTTTTCTGATTTTTAATTAGATAATAATAAGAGACTATGAATAGATTTAGAAAAATAACACCTAAATATTCAGTTCCAGTACAGTTAATAGTCAATGAGCCATTCGCTGAAGGAAGAATGGCGTATAAAAGTGTAGCTAAGATGGCTAGAAGTCTATGTTTTGTTAATACCCAAAGCAAAGGAAATACACTTAATGCAGCCAAAATCTTCCAAATAAAATTTAATTTTTGTGTGAGTTCCCAATTATATGGGAATTGTTCATCCATCACACCAACATATAATATTTGATGAGCCCAATTTGGACCAGCATGAATCCAGGTTTGGTAAATTTTAACAAAGAAATTATCGTAGGCATATACTGAACGATCTTTATAGCTTTCCAGATATGGTATATCTTCATTAGTTAATCCATAACCAAAAAAATCTTGGAGAAAAAAATAATTTAGGAAAAATACCGTTAAAACTAAAAATATAACAAAAACAACAGAGGATCTTTTAAGATTTATAAGTTTTGATAATGAGGTCTGCATTTCTTTCAGAATATCTCCTTTCTGCAAACTTTCGACAATTTTTAGCAAGCTTTTCTAGTTCATCTCTATTTTTATAAAAATGCCTTATAACTGTTGCTATGTTTTCCGAACTTATATCAATCAATTTTCCTACACTTTCATCTAAAGCTTCCGGAATAGCACCTCTTCTGGCTCCTACTACGGGCGTACCGCAAGCCAGTGATTCCAATATAACTCTACCGAAACCTTCTTCAGAAAGAGAAGGTACAATTAATAAATCTGCAGCACTATAATATATAGGTAGATTTTCTGAATCAATACCCTTTATAAAACTCACATTTGGTAATTTCAACAGATCCTCTCTTATTCTATCCTCGAGCGGACCTGAACCGATAATCTTTAAGTTAATATTTTTGTCCCAGTTTTTAGCCGATTTCAGTAACACCATTACCCCCTTTTCAGAAACTAATCTCCCAACAAATAAAATAGTCAAAGTATCCTCCCATCCTAATTTACTTTTCGCTTGATTAACTTTTTTAAATTTTTGTAAATCTACCCAATAAGTGAAGTTCTTTACCTTAGATTTATCAATCCCCAGTGATTTAATCTCATTGACTGCTTGTCTTGATAGCCCTAAGCAGTAATCTGCATTTCTGAAAATAAAACCTACAAAATTTTTATATAGCCCTTGCTTGGGAAAATTGTATATACTATGCGTTGAGATAATAACTTTTTTTCTCAATATCTTGCCCCAAAACATTCCTACAAATCCAGCAACTAGACCATGCGCGTGAATTACATCTTGTTTACCTAAAATTATAACAATAGGTGTTACAAAAAAAAGTCCTGGTAAAAGATAGATAAATTCTAGTAGCGGATAGTGAATTAATTTATAGAATAAACCTTTAAACCAGGGTATCCTAATGATTGTTAATAATCTGTCTTTTTCATAAAATTTTGAATAAGTTTCGGTAGTTAAAGGGTTATATGTAAGCACAGCCACCTTCCAATCTCTTTTCATTAAAGTAGAGGCTAAATCACTCAAATGGGTCTCTACTCCACCAATATTAGGTTTAAAATGAGCTGTAAGAATTAATATATTCAAAAATTCTTTATCCTTCCTATTAAATATCCTAAGCCACCTCCTAAGAGCTCTATTGTTAACATAATACACATACCCATAGCTAGGATGGGATGAGCTAAAATTTTATCAAAATTTTTATAGAATACTGGTCTTAAAAAATATATTGTTTTTGGGCTGATAACTGAAATGTTTTGCTTTGATAAATATCTATGAGCACGGAGAGCATAATAGAATTTCTTTCTTGCCAAATCTAAAGGTGAATTAATTCTTTCATAATGATAAATCTCAGATTTAATTCTACCTACAGATTTATACCCCATTTTCTTAATAGTTTCTGGTAAATCCCAATCTTCAGGTCCTGTAATTGTTTCATCATAACCACCAGCATTGAAAAAAACCTCCTTTTTAAAAAACCTTGCCGCATCTGTTAATTCATCACCTTGTTCATTATAAAATGATCGTTCAAAAGCTTTTACCTTACCCCAGAAGGTTGAGGATAATGAGTGTTCAGGTATAACTATCTCACCTATTTTACTATCTGACTCTGCTATTTTGACACATTCTAAAATTACTTTTGGGGTAAGTTCCATATCAGCATCTAAAATAAGTAAATATTTACCCTTCGCCGTCTTTGCACCAAAATTTCTTTGAGTGGATCTTTCAGGGCCAACCGTATACATTTTTACATTCATCTTTCGGACAATATCTTGAGTCTTATCAGTTGAATTATTATCAACCAGAATAATCTCCACATTTTTAAAAGTTTGACTTTTTATAGAACGAATCAACTTTTCTATAACATCAGCCTCATTTTTTGTTGTTATGATAACTGAAACTAAAATCGCTTTGTTCATAATTTAAGATCAATACTATCATAAAACTACTCCTTGCATTAGCCATTACTCATTGTGTATAACTCAGGATAGATTATGCCAAGTATAACCATTGCTATTCCTATATATAACGAGGAGGAGAATATTGAGTGGGTTATTAAAGATACTTTAAAAACTTTACCTGAATATTTTAAAGACTGGGAAATTATTGCAATTAATGATGGCTCTGAAGATAAAACAGAACAAATATTGAATAAGCTTGTCCTTCAAAACCCTAAACTAAAAATAATCCATCAGAAACACGGAGGTTACTCAAAAGCTATGTTAACAGGAATTAAAGCAGCTACCAAAGATTACATAGCTTATTTGCCAGCAGATGGCCAATTCTTAGTTTCGGATATGAGGCATTGTTTTAAGATTATGTCCAAAAATGATTTAGTCTTAGGTTATAGAGGCAGCCGACCAGATTATACGACTAAAAGAATTATTTTTTCCTATAGTTATCTTTTACTCTTATTATTTCTGTTTAATGTCCGTTGGATTGATGTTGGCTGGGTAAATATCTGGAGAAGAAGTGAGGTTCAAAAATTAAAATTAAAGAGAACAGGCGGAATATTTATTTTGACAGAAATTGTTGTCAGGTTTACTAAAAAGGGCTTAAGGATTGATGAAGCACCTTCTTACTACCACATTCGGACTAAAGGAAAAGTTAAAAATGCTAAACTAAATGTAGTGTTCAATACTCTTTTATCGGCTCTAAGGCTAAAATTAGAATTAATGGGAATAAAATAATTTCACAGTCCCTTTCTCTGATTGAAGTTTCATATACTTCTTTGTAAAATGATTGCTGTGTCAATTACAAAGAAATTTAGTTCAATTGCTCCTTTTTTCTATATCTTGCTTCTGCTGATTCTTGGACTCTTTGCCTTTCATAAAACCTTCTCTTTGGCTATTTTTGGAGATGAATGGGTAGTGCTTTGGAATGTTAAAAATTCATTGGTTATAACTGGAAGATGGGACTCATATATAGATCAGTTTATCGGCCCAGGATATAGGCTGGGAGCATTAATGATGTATTTTCTAACTGAATCTTTTGGAACTGATGGAAAAGCTGTATATATATTCTCATTTATTACCAGATTTCTTGCAGCCTCTTCTTTGTTTTATTTTCTAAAAAGAAGACAGTGTTCTTATCCAGTATCTTTTGTAGGAGCTATTTTTTTTCTTATAAGTCCAATCGGAATACAGGCAACCGATTGGGTAAAAAATTCTGTCTCATATATATCTATCATATTTTTCTTATTTTGTATTGACTCCATATATAATTTACGATCCTGGAAAAATGTTTTAGTATTTTCCCTAACTTTTTTTATTTCTATTTATGTCAATCCGGTCAGGGGCCATGGCATAATTTTGACAGCTACAATTCTACTAGTCTTCCAATATTTTTTTAACAAGACAGTACATAAAAAAAGAATTATTTTTTCTTTGCTGTGCTCTTTTGTATTAGATTTTATATTGTATAAAATGTTTTTTCAGGCTGGTATTAATATTCCGCCACATCCAATAGAGAAAATCCTAGGCGCGGTAGGTGCAACATTATTACCGCAAATAAATTATTATTATGTTGGCTTATTGACAGGAACTTTACTGCTTTGGAAAAGATATTTATTCACCAAAAGATATTTATTTTTTACCTTAGTTTTCCATTTAGTTGTTTTTTCTACTTTATTTGGATCTTTCTTTCAAATTTCAAGTGAAAGAATGTTCACTATTTTAGGTGTCTATTTCATTCTCTTTATGATCTCGACATTTATAATTGAATTATCAAGTCATAAAATATCCGAGGCACTAAATACAAGTTTATCCTTTTTGCTAAGTGCTAGCTTTGTTATTGCACCTATCCTAGTAGGAACTTTGGTTATAGATCCCACCCATAGATATTTCATTTATTCAGCCCTATCTCTACCGCTAATAGTTGCATTTTCTTTAAGTCAAAACTTCGCACTAAAGTTAAAAGAAAAATCAATTAGTGTCTGTATTACATTGTTATTATTTGTAGTATTTTTTCAATCCTTAAAATCAGAAGTTAATAAAATGTATATTGGTCATAATCAGAATACGGATAAGATCTTATGGCAACAACTTGCTTCTTACTTTGATAATTATGATTTTAAAAATCATACTCCAGTTGTCTTTATTGATACAAATAATGGAGCTGTCGTACATGATACTGTAACTTTTGGTTTTGGATTTCACATGGGTTATATGTACAAAATTTGGGTCTCAAATATTAATGAGAAAGAGAGAAGACTACCGATTGCAGTAGATTCATTGGCCGACTTTAATTCGCTACTTACAGATGGAAAAGCAAATCAAAAATATATTGGTAAAGGTTACAATTTAATATTTCCAAAAGAAGATGGATTTTATTTCAAAATTGACGGATTAAAAGTTTCTAGAATCAAGGATTATTAAGTGTAATTATTAGTTGCTTGAGGATATGATTTTATAAAACTAAATGATAGAATAAATTGTTTTGATTAAAATCTTTAACTATGTCTAAATTATTGAATAATTTCTTTTTTATTTTTTTTATACTGCTGATTAGTCTGTTTACTCTTTACCCAAGCTTTAGCTTGGCATTATTTGGCGATGATTGGCTAGTAATCCATAGGTATGTCACCGATGTGGGTTCTCTTTCTGAGGGGTTGTCAAAACATATGCGCGAGTATCTGACTGCATATGGTCCAACCCAAGTTCTCATGGGTATATTAGCACAATTCTATGACTATAATGCTACTCTCTACTATGTAACCTCATATGTTCTTAGACTTTTTGCTGCTTTTTCTCTTTTCCCTATTGTTTTTTATCTGACTCGAAACAAATTATCAGCTTTTTTTGCAGTTCTTTTTTTCTCAGTAACAACTACTGGTTTTGATACTACGAATTGGGTATTTAACATGACTTCCTATTTATCTATTGGTTTTTTTAGTCTTTTTATGTATTTTTATATAAGGTCTAAGGCGGAAGGAAAATCGATATTTTTATTACCAGCTGTAATCCTTTTATATCTTGCGTATATTACTTGTTCTATTAGAATGCATGCCACACTACCATTATTTATTATCTTGGAAATCTTTTGGAATCTTCAAGAAAGAAATTTATTTTTTGCTCGAAAATCCATTTTTAGACTCGGAGTAGCGATAGCTACTATTTTATTCATCCGTTTTACTGGTAATTCTTTTGGGCAACCGTCAGAAGGTGCCGCTAGATTTAGCGAGGGAATAAATATTATGACATTACTTATTAGTCAGGGGCGATATGATTTTCTAGCATATCCATTTGCATCTTTTGGGAGTGTATTTATCCCAGATACTATTTTACCTTTTAAGGGTCAGATTTTATCAACTTCGAATTTAATTTTAAACACAGCTTTACCAATTTTGGTCATTTTTATCATATTATATAGACTCCTGGTTTTATTAACTGATAATTTAAACAAAGCTTCTTTTAAAATTTTAATTGCTTTAATGATTGTCTGGACAATTGTTGCAGCCATTTTTTATCGCGGCAGTATCACCATCTTTTCTTCAACTACGTATAGCTCTCTTTTATTAATCGGAGGTTACATAATCATTTTAGGTTTGATGTTTTTAACGAAAAATTATAAGAAGAAACCTATTTCCACTTTGCTCATCCTATCTCTTGCATTAATATTACTATCATACCTATATGCCTGGTGGTGGAGACCTGAATTGTATTTAACAACTAACAGATACCTCGTTGTTGGAGCAGCTGGAGCCGCAATATTTTTATCTAGCCTTATAAGTTTAGGAAAAAGCAAAAGTCATCAAATTGCAATCTTTATAATATTTACTCCTTTATTAATCATGCATATTTATTCAACTAGAATGTATGAGTATCAGTTAGTTTCTCTTGGACATGGTCAAGAAAATTTTAATAGAATATGGGCATCAATGCCAAATCTACCCGAAATTAGTAAAAAAGAAAGAGTAACAGTATTTTACTTTGTGGGAGACGGTACAAATGGAAGTATATTACATGATAGTATCATCTTTGGTTTTCCATTTCACATTTCTCTACTTTACAATATTACTGAAAGTGATAAAGTACCAATAGTCCTGGATTCTTGGGAAGAAGTGATATCAACTGTTAAAGATGGAAAAGCTTTTATTAGACAATATGGGGAAATTAAAAACCCTATTCCTGTAGATAATGTATACGCTTTCAAACTTGAAGGGAAAAATCACCTTATTGATATCACTACTCAGGTACGGGAAGAGTTATTAAAGCTATTATGAAAAAATTTAACGTATCAAGTTTTACCACTCCCTATCGGGCTCACCTAATAGCTTCAATTTATAAGCGTTGGTTTAAAACAAACGCAAAGGTTTTAGATGTGGGATGCGGAACAGGTATAGTCTCTAATTTATTAAGGGAAGAACTGAAACTTAAAGTAACTGGCTGTGATATCAAAAACTATTTAGTTCATAATATACCATTTGTTAAAATAAAAGGCGATAAGCTTCCATTTCCTAAACAAAGCTTCGATGTTGTTTTATTTAATGATGTTCTACATCATATCGAAAGCTCAAAACAGAAACAGGTAATAGATGAGGCTCTTAGAGTTGGGAAAAATGTTTTTATTTTTGAAATCGAGCCCAGTCTTGGTGGAAGAATATTCGATGTGCTACTTAACAAACTCCATTACGATGATCTTGCTGTTCCATTATCATTTAGAAGTATTAAAGATTGGCAACAAATATTTAAACAAATATCTGCCCGCTCCGAATCTACTAGATTGAAAAAACCATTCTGGTATCCTTTCACTCATATAGCATTTAAAGTAAGTAGGGAGTAATATATAATACGAATTGATGTTTTAGTTAAACAATTCTAGGTTTTGGTAATGGAACTATAAACTTACCCTTAAATCCCTTTTGTTTTAATTTTGGTATTAATTCATCCGCTATATGCCAGGATAGCAGCAAAGCATAATCAGGTTGATCTTTTATAAGAGCTGATTCGTCAACAATTGGTATTTTTGTACCAGGTATATATTTTCCTATCTTATAGGATCCCTTAATTTCAACAACACAATCCAATATATCCTGATCCAATCCTAAATAATTTATTAAGGTACTAGCTCTTGAAGGAGCACTTATTCCAAAAATGGTTTTTTTCTTTCTTTTTATATCAAATAATAATTTTAACAATTCCAATTTTGATAAAACAACTCTATTTTTAAATTTAAGCAAATTATGCAAATCTGTAACAACTTCCTTCTCTTTAGATAATATCTGCGATACGCTTTTATTAATTGGATATAATCCCTTTTTAGCCGAATATACTCTTATGGATCCTCCATGTGAGGGTATTTGTTTGGCATGAAAAACTTCTAGGCCATGTTTAGATAATAAATTATTGAGACTTGCTAAAGAATAATATCTTAAGTGCTCATGGTAAATAGTATCGTATTGAACAGTTTGAATTAATGGATAAAGATAGTGAGATTCAGATATAAATACTCCATCAGGCCTAAGAAGAGAAATAATGTTATCTAAAACCCCGTTTGCGTCTTCTATATGAGCAAATACATTAGCAGCAGTGACAATTTTTGGTCGACCATACTCCTTTTTAACCTTAGTAACTACTTCAGATCTAAAATAGTCTTGTATCGTTGGTATTCCTTTTTTAATAGCTAACTTACCAATATCTTCAGGTGTAATACCAAGAACCCTGGCAAACGACATAAAATTACTTAGAAGTGTTCCGTCATTACTACCTATATCTACTACTAAATCGTCCTTTTGCAAACCGATAATTTTATTGGCTTCTTGTCCTAAGTCTGTAAAATTGTCTCTTAATACTTTTGTAGTACCACTAGTATAGGGGTATTCTTTAGGAAAAATTACCTGAGGATCTACAACCAGACCTAATTGGACTAAATGGCATTTTGGGCAGTATAGTAATTCTGCGGGGTAACTTGGTTGTTCATCAGGTTTTGAACCAATTGAGTGCAATTGATTAACTGGAGGTAAATAGCCTAAAAATATAATGGATTTTAAATTGGGATTATTGCAGATTTGGCAATTCTCAACAACTGAACTACCCCCAGTTCCGAATACAGATTTCAAATTTCTCTTAGTCATTTCTAGTTTGTAAATGGGCAAAGGCATTATACCATTCAACTGTTTTTTGTAAACCATCATTTAGATTAAGTTTTTTATTAAAACCTATTTTTTTTAATTTAGTAGTATCTGGACAACGACGAGGAGTACTTCCCTTACTTAAAATGCCTGGCAATAATTTAATTTCTTTTTGGAAACATCTACCAATTCCAGCTACTAAATTTCTTATTGATACTTCCTCCATCGAACCAATATTATAGATTTCCAAATGATTACCCTTTTCTAATACCTTAAGTAAACCTTCTACAAAATCGTCTATATAAATGTAAGCTCTTGTTTCCTTTCCAGTTCCTTGTATTGGTAAGCTAATTTGCTTTGTATTATTTTTTTCAATTATTTTTTTGACTCTTAGAGTCAATTGAGGTATTACATGCTCCCAACCCATATCAGGACCAAAAACATTATGGGGCCTAAAGACAACCGCTCTTTTAAAAAACTTTCGTCCATAGTTTAAAGTTAAAAGTTCAGAAATAATTTTTCCACCACCATAGGAATATCTTGGATTTAATGGATCTGGAACCAACAATGGTACATTTTCCGGTGTTGGAATTTTGGATGGCGTCTGATAAACCTCTGAACTAGATGCAAGGAATATTTCATCTACATTATTCTTCAAACATCCATCTAACACATTTACCATTCCCTTTACCGCTACTTCCAATACTAATTCAGGTTTTGAATAAAAAAATTCAGTCCCATTAATATAAGCTAGATGAATTACACAGTCTATTCCCCGACAAGCTTTTTCAACTATATTAGGATCTCTTATATCTCCATTTATAAATTCAAATTTACCCTTAACATCCTGTAGCCTTCTCATTGAACCCCGGGATTGATTATCTAAAATACGAACTTTATGCCCCTTTTTTATTAAAGCTTTAACTACCGCGCTTCCTATAAATCCTGTTCCCCCAGTAACCAGATAGTATTTCATGATCCTCTTAATCCAACACTCAAGATAGTTTTTAGAAATAAAAATCCATCTTTAATGGGAATCAGTTTTGAGTCGCCTTTTACACGAGTCTTATAATCAATTGGAACACATATAATTCTATAATGTTTTTGAGCTGCTTTAATAATAACTTCTGCTTCATATCCATAATGATTTATTTGCATATCGATATCCTCCAAGACATCTTTTTTAAATGCCTTAAATCCAGCAAGCATATCTGTTATTCTTTGTCCACAAAAGGCTGAAGTTAGTAGTGAAAGAAGATAAATTCCTATATATCTTAATCCTGTCACAGAACCCTTTTCAGGATTCCCTCCTTTTTCATATCTACTACCAAGTGCCACATCATAACCATTAAGAAGTGGTTCCACTAACTTAGGTATATCGTAAGGCATAAATTGATAATCAGCATCCATTTGCACTATTATGTTTCCTTTGGCAGAAGGAAGTGCAAGGCGGAGAGCAGCTCCCTTTCCTAGCCATTTTCCAGTCTGAATAACCTTAGCACCTGCTTTTTTAGCTACCCCAGCTGTATTATCCGTTGTTTTACTATCAAGTATCACTAATATCTCTAGTTTATATTTTTTTTTGACTTTTAGGGTCTCCTTAATAGTTCTTTCGATATTTTTTTCTTCGTTAAGAGCTGCAATCATCACCGATACGAATGGCTTAGTATTTCTTTTCTTCATAGGTAAAATAAGTTTATAATATAGTATATAATCACAGAATTATAATCAAGCCTTTTTCTCCAGAATTTTGATAGTTTTTTCTGCTAGTGATTACAAATTGGGAATCCTTTTCACTTAACCAAACAGAATCTCTCTTCCTGATCATTTGGACTTAGCAGATTTTTTAATTCTAACCACTTGTTGCGCAAAGTTAATATTCCCAAAGAACTCCTCATTGTAATCCTGAGGGGAAGAATCTATATTTTTATATTCCGCAGTTATATACCCTTTAGAGATCTCACGCCTTCCTCCTCTGACTATTCCCCATAAATCCACAACTTCAATTCTTTCTGGTATTACTAATGCTTTATAATTAGAATGAGGAACACCTACAATTATTATCTTGCAGGTTTCTATTAATTCATTTTTAGAAATAAAATCAGGATTCTTCGCATATTCATCAGAATAGTAAACATCAGCACCGTTAAATCGTAAAATTTTTCCTAATTTGTATGACAAAGAATCTCTAACATCATCAATGTCAGCCTTAAACGCCATGCCTAAGATACCTACTTTGGTATTTGTTAAATCATATCTTCTCTTTAAGTCTTCTACTATAAAATTAGGAAGACCCTCATTTACCATCATGGCAATATGTCCCATTAAAAAATTATTGGAATCAAAAGCAGCCAGCTGCATTGTATCCTTTAAAAGACAGGGGCCCGCAGCAAATCCGGCTGAAGGCAAATTGGCCGCCCTTACATATCCTTCCTTCATTGCCCAACGTACTCTTTCATAATCAACATCAAACTTGTGAGAAATCATATAAAATTGATTTGCTAATGCAAATTGAATATATCTCCAGGCATTTGAAAACAGTTTAACAAGTTCTGCTTCTCCTATTGAGGTTCTAATGATTTTTGGCGCAATCATACTAAATAATGTGGAGGCACTTGTTATAGCGTACTCACTTAAACCCGACACAATTTGGGGTAACTCTCGAAGTTCCTTGATTGCATATCCTTGAGTAATTCGTTCAGGACAATAAGCGATATGCCATTGTTTACCATTTTGCAGCATTCGGAGTAATTGCTTACAGGTATTAGGATAAACAGTACTTCTAACAATTATCACTTGATTTGGATTTAGATATTTTTTTATACCCTCGAAAAATTCTAGGAAAGCTCTGGTTCTGGGAGTAAGATGCTCATCAACCGGAGTACCAATGGTTACTATGACATATTTTGCCTTAGAGATATCTTCAATGTCATATGAAACTGCTAATCTTTGATCTTTTAAAACTTTCTCTAATATTTCTTGAGCCCCATACTCTATAAAAGGCATCTGACCATTACGAACCTTTTCACCATTATTCTTATCGATATCATAAAGGCAAACGTTCAACCCTCTTTCTGCAAGTACAATTCCTAATGGTAATCCTACGTGACCCAACCCACCGATAATCACCACATCATATTTAAGTTTTGAAATATTTTTTGGCATAGATATTTTTATTGTCGCAATCATATCATAATCATTCGCTATTTTGTAGGTACTTTTAGTGTTATTGCTAATCATCAAGATTAATCATAGACTAATAGATATTATCCATGTCTCAAGCGATTAAAAATATATACATCAGCATTATCGTACCTGTCTATAATGAGGGGGCAAATATAACTAAATTTCTACATAATTTAGAAAATTCAGTTAAGATAAAACACGAGGTATTGATTGTATATGATTTTGAAGAGGATGATACTATACCTATATTCAAAAAACTTAAATTTAAGTTTAAAAATGCCAAGATTATAAAAAATATCTACGGCCCTGGCCTAATTAACGCCTGCAAAACTGGTCTCAAACAAGCAAAGGGTAACTTTTTAGTAATTATACCAGGAGATCTAGCAGATGATCCAAAAACTATTAATCAAATGTACAAACTTGCGAATAAAGGATATGACATTATCTGCGCTTCAAGATATTCAAAAGGTGGGAAACAATTAGGAGGCAACCTTTTCAAAACCTCTCTATCCAAATTTGCAGGATTAGCCACACCCATACTTTTAGGTATTCCAACGTCTGATTTAACAAATGGCTTTAAAATGTATAATAAATTAATATTTAAAAAGATAGAAATTGAATCTCGAGGTGGATGGGAATTCGCTACGGAAATTTTGGTAAAAGCCCATTTCCTAGGATTCAAAATTACAGAGACTTCATCGGTGTGGAAAGAAAGATCATTAGGTAAATCTAAATTTAAACTTTTAAAATGGCTTCCAAATTATATTTATTGGTATATATGGGGAATTTCTAAAAGGTCTGAATTCTTCTTAAATAATTTAAGGCTCTCATCTACTGAGTGAAGTATATTATCTCCAAATTTTTTTCTAAACTTTGATGTATCGAGCCAGCAAAACTTAGTTCTTTGTGCAGGCTTTCCCCTATAAAATTCATCGAGCGATATTTCTGCTATCAGCTTTTGTGATAGATTAAAAGCCTTTGCCAATTTTTTTACAAATTCATAATTTGTGACATAATCAATTGTTCCTAGGTGATAAATGCCACTGCTTTTAGACTCAATTAATAAGTCTACTGCCCAAACAATGTCATCAATATATATTGGATTAGTTACTTGATCGATCACTCCATAAAACTTTTCTCCTTTTTTTAACGTCTCAAGGGCAATCTGAATAAATCTCTTTCTTTTGGTAAATTTGTGTGAATATACCGTAATGACTCTAACAATACAATTTTTCTTGGATGCATTCATAACAATCTGTTCTCCTAATAGTTTTGATTTTCCATATTCAGATACCGGATGGGGTTTATCTTTTTCGGTATATGGTTTGCTACTTTTGGAACCATCAAAAACTGCATCAGTAGAGAAATAAAGCATGGGAATACCAATAGATGCGGCAGATTCTGCAATAAACCCAGGTGCTTGGACATTCAAGGAATAAGCAAACTTAGGAAATTTCTCTGCCTCATCTACGCTAGTAAGACCTGCAGCATAGATAATGTAATTGGGTTTTGATTTATTTATAATCTGTTCTATTTGTTTTTTATCAGAAACATTAACTCCAAGATGTGAGGGAGCAAATATTTGATACTTATTGCTCAAAAGCTCTATTACTCTAGAGCCGATTAAACCACTTCCTCCAAAGATCAGAACATTTTGCATAGTAGAAAAGCAAGTTAGCTAGATACCTATCTTTTGTAAAATTTCGCTTTTTACATCAAATATATCTTTACCTTCCAGTCTAAAAGCATAAAATCTATTGGAAGGATAGAAAATATTTTTGTAGAAAATACCTTTCTCCCCGTTTCGCAAAATTACATAACTTTTAAGTTTAGAGAGACAATCGACATTGGCTCCCGTACAGTAAACATTGGTTTCGGAACCTAAATCTTTATTTCTTATATATTCTGGAGTATACCCATCCATAGGCATACTTTTACCTCTAAACCTAATCCATGTAGAAAATCCTGCTATTATTGCTGTTTCGTTAATATAGCCATTTTCCCTATCTTCTTCATCAAAATAAAATAAGGTGGGTTCTTTTAAGTCAAAATCGCCCAGATAGGATAGTAACTTACCTTTCATATATTTTTGAGTCTGACCATCCATTCCTGAAGACTGTAGTTCTTTGTCAAAATAATCCCCTACAATAGAAAAATTAAGTTGAATTATAGGTATAATGATAAGTAAGACAAGCCAAGAAAAGTTATGTAAAATTTTTACCTGTTTAATTCTTTCATAAATAAGTGCAATAAAAGAGGCTATAAAAAATGAGGAGAAAATAGCCGGAATTGCCAAGTACCTATGAATCCCAACAGGAGTCAAGGAAGGATCGGAAGGAAGCCAAGTCAAAAAAATAGAAAGAAAAGGTATAGCTATTCCTAGGAAAAGATATAACAGATAATCTCCCTTTTTTGCACTCAAAATCCATTCAATTAGCAATGATAGCATCAAGGACGAGATAAATACACCTATTATTGCAGGAGCTAGAAACATGCTAATACCAAGAGGCTGTCTTAAGACTTCATCTATTAATAGTTGGTGACTTGCTAGTATATAAACTATAAAGCTCAATATAACAGCGAAGATAGAGTTTAATATTATAAATCTTAGTCGTTTTTTTAAGATGAATATGCTTAGAAAGTATGTAAAAATTAGGAAAGCTGAAAAAGGCCCTAAAAAGAATCTCATGTATTCAAAAAATCCACTAAAGGCATATCCATCAGAACCTATCAATCCCCAATATTCTTTTGGAAAGTATAGACTTGACAAGGAAATTTGAGGATTTAGCATTAACTGCCAATTCCCCTCTACTATCTTTTGAAAGATAGTTTGGGTATTACTAAAAAAACCTGATATACCTCCAAATTGATTAGATGGACCTGAAAAAACCAGAATACCTAGCAATAGCAAAGGGGAAAAAAATGCAATTTGTCTTATTATGGAAAATTTTACAATAGGTTTGGAAAATCCTTTACTAAACATCCACAAAAGCTCTCCAAAAAAAATTAAAGGGATCAAAGGAAACATCCTTTCAGTCGCAAGAAATAATGTTAGAACAAATAGGATAGTTCCAACAATTAACCATAATACCCCGGTCTTATTTTTTTTAACTATTAAAATATAATAGGTTAGGAATATATTCATAACTGTTATAGCTAGGAAATACGCACTTACCTGAGCAGTATATAAAGGTGCTACAGCAGAATAGGCAACCGCATAAATAATAGTAGTTAAAACAGCCACTAATCTTTTGCCAGTAAAAGCTAAAACCACCGGAAATAAAGAAATAGCTGATAAAAATTTAAAAAAATGATTGGCTTTATGAAAATTTATAAAGTTAAAACCATCAATCGGAAAAAAATGCTCTATAATCCCCATATAATAGGATCCATATGTGTAAACTCCTGCACCTTTCCATGCCTCATATATTTTAGTTAAAGGAGCATCCCCTAACATTTTGTATTGATATAAATATATCCAGTCCACATCTCCAAAAGCATATTTTAAATGAGGTGCTAATAGCTTTAATTCAAGAACAAAGATCAAAGGAACAAGAAGAATGAAAATTATAAGTGAGAGAGGAATCTTCTTTATCATTTCAAAGCTTTTTTAAGTTTATATCTATAGAGTTAATAATATGCTGCACCAGCATCCAATAACTTGAGTTTGCTGGATATTTATCTCTTAATTTTTCCAAAATAATTCTATAACTTTTGTATAAATTGATTACTTGCTGTTTCTTGTTATCTAATCTTTTTTCTACAATATAATCAGTTAACACCCCCACCTGATAAGAAACTCTTTGAGTTGATTTTTCTACTTCATTACGATTATCTTTCTCAACTATATTATTTAATTCCGAAAGTCTTACTCCCAGCAGATCATAATAATATTTTTCTTTAGCATCACTACTAAATTGCAATTTCTCCATAAACTTTTCGAATAATCTTTTCGCCGGGTAATAAGTCATACCAGGTTGCAAGGAAACGGATGGCAATTTAATTTCCTCGTAAGCATATACCATAAGTAAGTTAGCTGAAAAAACAAGAGTAAGTATAAGTAGAATCATTCTAATTGTATATTTCATGAATATCATTATATGAGCTAGAATGCCGTTAAGCAATATGTTGTCGCAAAAATTCTGGACTTATATAAGATATTGATCTTTTAAACGAAAAATCCTAATATGTAGCTTATTATGAAAAAAGTAAAGGTGTTAGTTACTGGAGGAGCTGGGTTTATTGGTTCCCACTTAGTAGATAAGTTAATTCATAAAGGCTATCCAGTTTTTGTTATTGACGATCTTTCCGGGGGGAGAAAGGAAAATGTCAATCAAAGTGCTAAATTATATCAATGTGATCTTCGAGATGTAGAAAAAACCGACAGGATTATAAAAAAAATAAAGCCTGAGCTGGTATTCCATTTGGCAGCAAATGCAGCTGAAAATAAAGCCCAATTTTCTCCAATAGATATAACTTCAAGGAACTGGAACGCTTTTATTAATACTTTAGTCTCATCTGTTAGATCAGGGATGAAAAGAATAGTAGTAACTTCTTCCATCGCTGTATATGGATCCTTACAAACCCCATTTAAAGAAACTGATAGACCAGAACCAGAAGATCTATATGGAATTAGTAAATTGGCTATGGAAGAGGCTTTAAAAGTTTTAAGTAAAGTGCATAAATTTGAATACGTCATTACAAGACCTCATAATGTATATGGACCAAGGCAAAATATGACTGATCCATACAGAAATGTTGTAACTATATTTATGAATTCTTTAATGAAGAAAGAATCATTTTATATTTATGGAGACGGTAAACAGAAACGCTGTTTCTCCTATATTGATGATGTAGTTGAGGCTATTTTCGTTGCAGGATTTGGGGATTTTAATGGTATGACTTTCAATATAGGTGCAGACAAAGACTTTTCTATTAATGAATTATCAGACACTATTCAAGAGGTTACAAAAATATACTTACCACCTACTTATGTAGAAGATAGACCTCAAGAGGTAAAAGTAGCAATAGCTGATCATACATTAGCTAAAAAATATCTAAAGTGTAGGGATAAAACCTCACTCAAGGATGGAATTAAATTGACTTGGGAATATGCAAAAAAACTTGGCCCACAAAAATACATCTTTGATAAAGTTGAACTAGATAGTCCACTTCTTCCTAAAAATTGGAGATCAATCAAGTAGTTACACTTTTACTAAATCTTCTATTAATTTCAGACTTTCTTTTACTGATTTCTTCCAAGTAAAGTTTCTACTCCAAGTTTTAGACTTACTTTGCATTTTATTATAGAGATCTTTATCATTCATGAGTTTTAAGGCTTTGCTGGCCATATCTTGATAATCACCTAGTGGTGAAAGAAAACCGTTTATTCCCATTCTAATTGAGTCTCTGCTTCCTGCAACATCATAAGCTAAAACAGGTAACCCAAAAAAGTTCGCCTCTATATTAACTAAACCCCATCCTTCGCGAACAGAAGGATTTATAGCCAGATGTGCACGGGATAAAAGTTCAAATTTCTTTTTCTCGTTCACAAAACCCCAAAACTTTATATTTTTATCTAATCTAAGATTATTACATAGAGCCTTCAACTTTCTTAAATATTTTGGATCACACTTACCAACCACCCAAAACTGCCAATTATCTTCTGTATTACTTATAATAGAAAATACTTTTAAAGCACTTTCAATTCCCTTGTCCTGGCTAAGAGCACCCAAGTAAATAAAGGTATTCTTTTTTTCTTTTGCTGGTATTTTTTTTAATTTGTAGATTGTTACACCATTATGTACAACTGTAATGTTATTTGATTTAATTCCCCATTCACATAAATCTTTTTTTGTTGATTGCGAAACTGTCATAAAAGGAACGTTTTTATAGAGCTTAAAAAAATAGGGTTCAACAAGTGGGCCAAGAATTGCAGGCACTAAATTTAAAGGGAATGGCCAAGGATTAACCCTCCATACGTCCTTAGTAACCTCGTGTATAAAACCTAATTTGTTATGTTTTATGTAAAGAGGGGTAAAGAATGGCAATCCATGAAATTGATCAATTACTAAGTCAAATTTAATATGCTTATCAAATAGATACCACTTAAAAGCTTCCCATTGAACTCCAAATATTTGTCTACCTCGCCTAATAATATTAACTCCATCTATTACTTCATATTCTATACCCCTAACAAAAGCGGCAGTAAATAAAGTAACACTGTGACCTGCTTTTACCCAACCCTTAGCATGTTCATGGGTAGAAATTTCAGCCCCTCCGGCATTAGGATGACCCGGCCCTCTCCAAGATAATATTAGTATGTTCATGTTTACATCAATATATCAATTTTGATACTATAGATATTATAATATTGTGAGCTTCTTAAAAAGTATCAAATTAAAACTATTCCCTTTTTTTAATCATTATAGTCTTTGGTTTTTGATTATTTTCATTGCTTTTTTCTTACGAATATACGGCTTAAATCTTAATCCTGTTGGAATCAGTCATGATGACGAACTACATGAAATACTTAATGCCAAATCTTTGGCTCTTACCGGATCGCATAAACCTGGTACAGTAGCTGGAATATTCACTCCAAACAATCATTGTCCTGGGAACTGTGTATACGGAGAATTGGGCTCTTATATCCTAATCCCTTGGATGTGGATATTCCCATTAGATCTTTTTTGGTCAAAAATACCTTTTGTGTTAGCCTCTGTAGGGATTGCTTTCTATACAGGAAAACTTTTTCAAAATTTCTCTGGAAATTATAAAATAGGTCTTTTGACAGGACTGGTAATTGCTATTAACCCATGGTCCATACATTTTGGGAGAACTGCATATCTAACAATATTTTCATACCTTTTTTATATCCTAGGAGTTTATTTTTATACAAGAAATAAATCATTTAAAACAAATTTAATATTGGGTACATTTTATTCAATTGTAGGTTCAATGTTCTATTTTGGAACAAAACCTATTTTCCCTCTTATTGTTATTTGGGGAATTTTGTATAACCCTTTGTCATTAAAACTAAGGAATCTGAAATTTACTTCCTTATTACTTATCATTACAATTGCATTAATTTTTTTATATTTTATCTTGCTATCTAATTCCTATGCCGGCAGACGCTTAGGAGAAATATCTTCCACGAATAGTTCAATAAGCATAACTGAAGAAGTGAATTTGCAAAGACATGAAAGTCTAGAAATTCCTATGATACGAGACTTATTAATAAATAAGTTTTCAGTAAATATTAATGCAAGAATAGAAAGCATTTTAGGTTCCTTTTCCCCTTCATTTCTTTTTCTGAGAAGTACTGGAAGTACGGACATCTATTATGACTCAAATCATAGCTATTATTATTTACTGGATTTATTCTTTTTTATATTTGGCATGTTAGCTCTTGCTTTTAATTTTAGAAAAAGCCTCTTTATTCTCTCACTTATATTGATTGCGGTTTTTCCTGCAGCTATTAAAACAACCGGGGATACAATTTATGCTCTAAGAATTGGACTAGTTTATCCTTTAATGTCTGGCCTCATTGCTTGGGGAATCTACTTTGTCTATAAAAATATTGCATCTTATAAATTTAAACCTTTTGGATCCCTAACTCTCTCAAAATTATTTATTTTTCTAATAGCATTTTCATATATTCTATGTTTAATCAATTATATGTCTATGTACTGGTTTAGAAATCCTATTGATAAAAATATAGGCTGGTATTTTCATAAAAGAATTCTTTCTAACTATATAACTAGATTAATAAATAACACAGATAAAAATGCAATTATTGTAACTGCACAACCGGCAGACACATTTAATACTTACATATTTTTTAGCAGAAAATATAATGATAAGAGTAATATTATCGAGATTAATAAGATTTACGAGTCTGGTGATTATAAATATAACGGAGTTAAATTTGTAAGCAGCTGCACCCAGGTCTCCGCAAATGATTTGATAGAAAGCACAATATTTATAGAGCAAACAATTAATTGTTCACTCAATCAAAACAAAACAAATAAAATAGCTAATCCAAAGGATGGGGGAGGAATGTACAATATTATAAATGATTCTCTATGTAATAATTCTAAATTGAATAGATATCCATATCCAAGAAAAATTGATCAATTTAATATAGAGACTATGGATTTGAAAACATTCTGTAATACTTGGATCACTAATCCTGACCAGCACATTTAAACAACATTTATTCTAAAATTCAATTCAGGATCAAATCTCCATTTTCTTTTATTCTCATCAGAATAATAATTTAGTATTTTCAATCTGTAAAAAACGGCCACTGTATCTTTTAGCATTGCAAATACTGTCTTAAAAAATCTGTGACTTGTCAGTGTAGATGTTCCTCCAAATTTAAGATTAATATCAATTGGAGCCTCATAGATTCTAATAAACCCTAAATAATTTGCAACAGCCAGCATTTCAACATCAAAAGCAAATCTTTTTACTAAGAGACGAGGAAGTACTTTTTCTAATACTTCTCTTCTAAAAAATTTCATCCCTACCTGTGTATCCCTAACATTTAGTCCAAATAATATCCATACAAGAAATTGATATCCCATTGAGAGAATTCTACGTTGCCAAGGATAATTTACTTTTGAGAGTGGATGCCTTTTTGAACCGATAATAACCTGAGCATTATACCATTCGAAATCTTCCAGTAGTTTAGAAAGTCCATTTGGATTAATATCCATTCCTGAATCCATAAAACCAACTATATCTCCCTTACTTTCAGCCATTCCAAAACGGACTGCATAACCCTTACCTTTATTAGTACCATAACCGATTACTTTAAAATTATGATAATCCTTTGCAAGTTTTGAGGCTTTCTGAAATGTCTTATCAATTTTACCATCCACAACACAAATCAACTCTGTTGGATAACGAAGTTTATCTAGCACCTCTTTTATATTTTTAAGATCTCTAACTATCGTTCTTTCCTGTCTGAAAGCGGGGACTATTATCGATATTAACTCTATCTCCATTGATAGAGTATATAAGGAGCAATACTAGTAGTAAAGCACTTATAATAATTGATACCAGAATGACATCAAATAAACTTTGATGATAAAACCAAATAGCTACAATTTGAGCTACAGCAGCCAGTAAAGGCAATAAAACAACCTTAGTCCGATTCAATGATAAATGAAAATTAATAAGCAATGAGGAAAGTGTAAAAAAAGTCATAAAAATACCAAACCATATCAGTAAATTAGCTGATTCCAAATAGGCAGACCCATAAAGAAAATTTACAGCCAGTTTAGGAAATAATAAATAAACAATCAAAATACTCAAAGAAATTCCCACAGTAGCAACTAAACTATATAGAAAAATCTTTTTAACCTTAAATCCTTTAGCATATCTTTGAGAAACAATAGGAAACATGACAGATCCAATTGGACCAGCTCCAAAGAAAATAATCTTTCCCAATGTAGATAACGCGGCATAAATACCAGCGTCATGAGAAGAGAAGAAATGTTTTACTAAAATTAAATCTGAAGAATAAAGCGAGGTTACGGCTAAAGATTGTACCAATACAGGAATAGTAAAAAGAAGCATCGGTTTTAGATTTAATGACGAATTGGATTCCTTTTTATGCCGAATTTTGAGATAAAAATTGGTAAACAACCATCCCAAAAGTGCTGCAATTACAAAAGATGCCATTGCTCCACCAACTCGAAATCCCAAATAGACCAAAACCACACTAATCAAAAGCTTTGCACTATTTTCTAGAAAGACCGATAATATCATCTCTTTAAATTTCAGCAGACCCTGCAGTATTGATCTATTTAAAAGTGTCAGAATAGAGAAAAAAGAAGTCAGCGCAATCAAAAAAAGATAGCTTAATTTAGTAATATGTAAAAAAGAGACTAAAGCAGGTGATATAACAATTATAAAAACAGAAAAGATCAATGAGCCCTGAAAAACTTTAGTTTTTAATAAACTGATTAGACTAGCAGCTTCTTTCTCGTCTTTTGCACTTGATACATATTTAATAATAACCAAACTCAAAGAACCGGGAATTATTCCCAAAAGTCCCATCAAAGATATAAGTGATGCCAATTCACCATAAAGGCTCGGCCCTAACATTCGTCCTATTACTAAATGGTATATATAATTCAAAAGATTAATGCTATTACTACCTATAACCATAATGGCACTTCCAGAAAAAAGTGGGTGGGTGATTAATTCTTTTAAATATTTTTTCATGCTATCCAATACCCTCTTAAATAAAGGGCTGTTTCTATGATAAGCAGTATAACCGATATTAAAATAACAATAAATCTTAAAATTTTTGGGGAATTAGATAAAAATACTGCTAATGCAATGAACGCCGGAAAAAAAACAATTACATATCTGGGCACTGAAGAAAAACTTCCTTGGATCGCTGAAACTAAAAATCCTATCCAAGCATAAAATAAATAAGATAGTCTAATTTTTTTGATAACACCATATATTGGTAGAATAAAAAATAATATTCCGCAAATAAACTCCAGAAGAATTGTTTGATAAATAGGATTATGTATATCAACTGTAGAAATCATTTTGAGATACCTAAAATAAACCTGCGGCAGAAGAACAAAACCAGATTGACGCTGCTCCCCTACTAACTCCTGTAAATTATAAAATGCCAAAGGATCACCAAAGTTTAGATATTGATAAAACATATAGGCACCTAACCCCAGAGGAATTAACAACATCCAAATCATTTGAGCGGATTTTTTTGTCTGTACATAAGCTTCAATTATAAATGCAGGCAATAGTAAAATTCCAAATACTCTGGTTGCAGAGGCAATCATTCCAAAAATAGAAGCAAGAAACCAATTTCCCTTTCTCGCAAAGAAAAAAGCTAGAAGCGTAAGAAGAAGAAACAATGATTCACTATACAAAGCCCCAAAGTAAAAAGATGTTGGGAAAATAGTGATTAAAAAAATTGTAAATAATGTCAATTGCTTTGAAAAATCTATAATCATTAATTTCCAAAGCATAAAAAGCGCTAAAAGAAAAGCTATATTAGAAATCAAAATTCCTACAATAATTGAATTTACAATACTTGATGCAAAATCGGAGGAAAATGGTTTTGAAAAAAAAGAAATTAAAAAAGGGAATACAGGAAAAAATGCTTGTTCTAATTTTTTATAGCCAAATATTGATATCGATAGATAATGCTCCCCATCAAAATTTGCCCATGAAAAAAACTCGGGGGTATTGTTATAATTAACCACTCCTCCACCTAAAAAACGATCCGTATAACCCAAAGGGACAAATTTAATGGCCAGAAGTAAAGTCATGATTAAAATAAATTTCCAGGAAAGAAATATGATTAATATCTTAAAAATCGATGATTTTGAATTAATTTTTGTCATGACTCCAATATTTAAAATAAGCTACAGGAAATCGCAATGAAGAAAATAATGCAAATACAAATCCTGGAAAACCATCAACATACCCTCTATGCCTTAAATATGCCTTAAAAAACCAGATTACAGGTTTAATTAAAACATAGTTTATAAATGAGACTGTATTTAATTTAACCCCCCCATCTTTTAATTGATTCGCTAATAAATCTGTATACCTATTAAATCGTTCCATATATCTAGAGAAATTTTTATCTCTTAAATGCAAAAGTGGATTATTAAGGTATCCAACCTTACCTTGTACAACCGCTTGCTCATGAACATCCTTAGCTGGTAATCTTCCTTGACCTCTTTTATATAATCTCAAAGTATAATCAGGGTATTGTCCACCTTTTGTTAAAAATCTTCCCAGAAAAAAGTTTCTTCTAGGAATCCAGTATCCATTTATGTTTGATTTTAAAGATGTAGTTTTTTTTATTTCCGATGAAAGTTCTTCAGAAACTACTTCATCTGCATCAAGCTGCAGTATCCAATCACTACTTGCTGCATCAATCGCCTTATTTTTATTTACATGAAAAATTTGAGGGTTGCCTGTCCTAATAATCTTGGCATTAAATTTTTTGGCTATATCTAGCGTTTTATCTGTTGAGCCTCCATCAACAATTACAATTTCATCAGCTAAATCCTTTATCGAATTTAAACAATTTGATAAATTGTCTTCTTCGTTATAAACAGCTATGGCTACAGAAATTTTATTCACAGAAAAACTTTGTTTATTCATTTTGCACCTACTATAAAAAATGCTGTTGAACCATCAGGATAATAAATAAGCTTTTTGACATCAAATTCAGTCTTATGTCTTAATCCATCATATTGACTTGAACTAACAACATACAATACTCCAGGATTAGGCATACTTTCAATCGGATCCCAACCTCCAAAGTAAAAACTTACCCTCTTTCGTTGACCTTCTTTTGTAAGATACACGTTTTCAAAATATGAAACTGTATTAAAACTTTTGCTTTCTTCTAATCTATTATAGACCAGCGAGTTTAAAAATTCAGGTAATGGGGTTTTTAAATAAAAAAGGAAAAAGATATATGGTTGCGAACGGATATCTGTAACATACACCTGTGAGTATTCTGGATGAGATTTTACATACTCAGCTGCTTGTTTCATTCCATATTGCCAATCTATGGCATCCTTTTTTGGATAGACATTAAAATAATAGTCAAGAAAGATCTGGCTTTGCAGACTAAGTAAAATAACAACTATCGCTAGAATAAAAATTTTACCTCTCCCCCAAAACCAACCAACAATACTACCTGCCCCTAGGGCAGCAATAAGGTGCATGCTTCCCATCATAAAAAGTGCTCTGGTGGCAGTAGGAGTTCCACTTACCAAACTTGAAGGTATAGGAGCCAGAAGCAACCAAGTAAATACTAGTAATGTCACTTTAGATCTCATTCTCACTAAATAAAGCATCCCAATAAAAATAAATAATGCATCTATTTTATAAAATTCACCATTAGTCTTGACAGAATTTCGAGGGCTTTGATCACCTGATATAAAAAGATATTGACTACTAAAGTAAGCCGGGTATCTTTGTAAAGCAATTTCTGCTAAGCCCAATATGGAGCTTTTTGTTTTTTGAAAGATTTGAGTTTTCTCTATAGTTTCTCTTGAAACCTGCGTTTGTTTGACCCTGGCTGTTCCCAGTAGTCTTGGATCAATAAGCAGTAACGCTACAAATATAATCAAAATCAATATGCCCGTATAAAAATTTAACGAAAGTTTTTTTAAATCTTTGAAATAAATAAGGATAAGCAACAAAACAATAGGAGGAACCACAACTTTTGATGAATGATAAGATAAAATACTTAAGCCAAAACTTAAAAATGATAAGTTTATCAACCAAGCTTTTTTTTGTAGTGCTAAATAAAATGTCAATAGTCCTAACATAAAGAAAAACAGGGCAAAATTAACTTCCCAAAGTCCTCTTGAAAAATGTATGTGATATGGCGACATCGCCAAAAACAGCGCAGACAATAAACCTACCAAATCATTTTTAAACAATATCCGTGCCAGAAAAAAAATTATTATTACACTTAACACCCCTACTATCGCCCCCGAAAGCCGTGCAGTAAAATCAGACAATCCAAACATTTTCACAATTGGTGCCGTCATATATATATGTACAGGGTGCTTATCATCCCTAAAAGAAGTAAAAACCAAAGGTAGAAACTTTCCCCATTCATCTCTTCCCCAATTGGCAATTGTGTAGGCATTGTAAGCAGCGTCAACCTCATCCCAATTTAATGCTGGTGGAACAAGGTCAAGTTTATAAATTCGCAAAATAGCTGCAATTAAAATAATAATAACCAACAATATTTTTGTACTTTTTTCCATTTATTCTCCAAATTCAAACTTGCCAAAACTCTTAACTGTTGAAAATCCCCATTTATCAACACTGTTTCTGATTACTTCCCTCCTGAATTTTACAGGATCATATTTTAAATAAAACAAAGCAAAAATATATGGTTGTCCATCATGATCCGGTATTAGTATTTTATCTTCTTTTTCAACCTGATTTTCAGACTCCGTGAATATTTTTTTATAACCATATTGCCAATCTTTGACAGATTGAGTTGGGTAAGTATTGAGAAAATTTAAATAATAGTTAATAAAAAAGCACAAAAATATTACCATAATCGAAATATTAATAATTCTCTTTTTTTTAACCCAAAGCCCAAACCCTACCACTCCCATTGCAGACATAATTGATATAAATGGCACTGTAGCAATTGCCCTTAAAGCATGGGGAGACTCTTTGGTGATAGCAGCAGGAATTGGAGCTAGAAATATAAATATTAAAGGCAACCACTTATATTTTATCTTACTTTTTAGTATATAAATAAAGCCCATCACTAGAAGGATTGCCTCCGGTAAATAAAGTTGCCCAAATCCAAACTGCTGATGTCTTAAATTTTTATCTCCTTGGATAAAAAGAAATCGTGGATCAAAATGCGAAAAGTAATTTTTTATTATACTTACACCAGTTGAACTTCCCACACTCTGTAATCTCGAAATGCCAGCATCAAATACATATAGTCTGTATATGGGAATAATACTTAAACTCAACACTAAACCTGAAATTATTAACCATTTAATCATTTCTTTTTTTACATTCTTCAACTGTAAAACCAAAAGTAAAAAAATAGTCAAGGGTCCTATAATTCTAAAACTATTATAGCTATAAGCACTTAAGACAAAACTTACAGTACCAAGAAATATAAAATAATTTCTGGTTAGACTCAGAAGTAAATAAATTCCCAAAAGATAAAACATCAACCCTGCAGTTACTTCAAAACCTGTTCTGGAGAAAATAAAAAACCAGGGAGAAATAGTGATAAAAAAAATGCTCCATAAGCCAATTTGAATACTGCCTGATAATTTTTTTGCTAAAAAATAAGTCAGAATCACTACTCCCAAAGAAAATAAGACTGCAGAGATTCTAACTGAAAATTCATTAAGACCAAATAATTTCACAAAAATTGCCGATGTATAGATATATACGGGCAATTTAAATTCTCCAAATGCTCTAAAATGTAATGGAAAAAATTCTCCCCATTCGTCCTTTCCATCTTTGGCAATAGAAAAAGCATTATATCCAATTGATGCTTCATCCCAATAAACAGACATCGGAATTTCACTGATTTTATAGAGTCTGGTAAATAAAAAGAGTAAACATATCAAAATTAGCAAAAACTTACTATTCATTTGACCCCTACTATATCAAAAGCATCTTCCCCGTTTAGAAATTTAATGGATAATAATCTTGGAATTTCTTTTGGAAAATCCTTGGATCTACCAATAAATAGTAGTTTTTTATTAGGATTATGTTTAATTATATCTTCAAATTGGCTACCTTTATCCCCTAAATCAGGAAAATAAAATTTATCAAACTTTAATACCCTTACCCAATCATAGGTCTCGAATCTATTTAAGGTTGGATTGATTTGATATTTTGCAGGATCATAGTTTAGATAAAATAATGTAAACATATGTGGCTCACCATAGTGTCTGGTGAAAACAATTAAATCATATTCTTCCGAGTGTCTTCCAATATAGTCTACTGCTTGTTTGTATCCATACTGCCAGTCTCTTGAATAAGCACTGGGATATATATTGTAATATTGATTCAAGTAATAACTAATGTTTACCGCAACAACACCTATCAATACAAACCCGAGGGCAATTTTAACCAAAACATGATATCTTTTTATCCATTTTAGAGAAATAAAAAACCCAAATGCAGAAACTAATTGATAAAAAGGAACGGCTATTAAAGTTCTTAGAGCATGTGGAATGCTGTCTCCTGTTACTGAAACAGGAATAAAAGCCAGGAATACCCAGGAGAGTAACAATCCTTTGAACTTATTTTTAAATTTAAATAGACCCCAAAAACCAATTAATAAAAAGAGCGCTTGGAAATAATAAAGTTGCCCTATATTTTGAACATGATGTTGCTTGTGCGGAGCTCCTGAAATAAATAGGAATTGCGGAGTGAAGTGTGATAAATAATTTCTTGTAAAATAAAACGCAACGTATGTAACTTTATTGTGAATTATCCTTGGCAAGGGATCAGGTAAGTTAGAATTTCCTCTGCTTTCATTAATTCTGGGGATTAAACCCGGATCATCAGTAATACTAACCAATTTATATCTGGCACTTCTTTCACCGCTTAAAAAATAGGGTGTAAGGGGTGTTAATAAACACACGAAAACTGCAATAGAAATTATTATAAATTTCTTAAACTTAAACAACTGTCCCCAATAGAGTAAAAGTATCACTAATAAAAACAAAGGTGTAAAAATCCTGGCAGAGTTATATGTAAAAACCGACAATGCAAATGGTATCATCGATAAAACAAACCATTTTTGATCTCTAAAACCCTTAACCAAAAACCAAATCCCTACCA
>Ga0209542_10003792_pt1 | contig 31933 bp, 37 predicted proteins | sample RifCSPhighO2_01_FD_184028 | JGI IMG/M metagenome (GOLD analysis project Ga0209542, IMG submission 184028) | Soil microbial communities from Rifle, Colorado - Rifle CSP2_plank highO2_0.1 (SPAdes) (version 2) | ecosystem: Environmental > Terrestrial > Deep subsurface > Rock core/Sediment ... | reverse complement strand
TTTACGCCACCCCCGCCTCCTCCGCCGCCGCCTCGACCGCCGGTACCGCCTCCGCCACCCTCAATGGGTCGTCCGCCAACTCCTGGAACACCCCCACCGCCGCCATCGACCGCCTCGCAAGTTGATTTGAGAACCATGGCGAGCGATGTTAGTTCGCTGAAGCAAACCGGCGGCCTAGGCCCGGAACCGAAAGTTTTCCGCCCCAGCGATTTAGTGACCGAGCCGAGTCTTGATGCCAATGTTGTGATAACTGGGGTTAAGCATCCTAAAAAGATCGCGGCCGTTGTGGCCGGTGTTGTGGCATTCCTGGCTTTGGCCGGAGCAGTGGCCTACTTTTTTCTTTTGCCGCTTTTCACTGGCGAAGAAGAAGCTGAAGTTCCGGTAGTGACGCCGCCACCAGCTGAGACGCCGGAGGCCGGCTTCCAACACCAAAGCTTTTTCACTAAGGCTCCGGATGCGACTGAAGTTACTGGTCTTAGCGTTCTGACCCAGGCAGAATTCGTCGCCGCTCTCGGGACTGACGCAGCCGATCAAACAGCCGGTACCTTGAAAGAGGTAGCCTTAACCGTCAACGGTAGCCCGGCTAATGCCGAGGATTTCTTGGCCTTGATGCTTCCAGGCAATAATTTGAGCGCCGTACTTGAGGATGATTTCACCGCCTTTGTTTACGCCGACTCGAACGGCGCCTGGCCCGGCTATGTTTTTAAACTAAAAGAAGGCGAGGATCTGGTAGTGGCGAAAGAGAGGGCCGTTCTTCTTGAATCTTCAACCAATCTCCCGAGCTTTTACCTAGTCTCACCCGGCACGCCGGCGGCCGCCGGCTTTAAAGACGGGGAGGCCGGTACGGCCGTGACGAGATACTTAGCCTACTCTAACGCCGGCGCCTCTTTTAACTATAGTTGGGTGGGGGATTATCTTGTCTTAGGCACTTCCTATAACGGTTTTGTTAAGGCCGTTAGCCTTCTCGAGTAGGGGTTGACTTCACTCCCAGATCGGTTAGAATTATTTCTGTTGTAGGCAAAAGTCCGCCCCTTAGGCGGGCTTTTAAAAATCAGACACCATGGATTTAAAAGCATTAGTTCAAACTGTTAATCAGATTGCCGAAGAAAAAGGCATTGAATCGAATAAAGTTTTCGAGGCGATTGAGGATGCCTTAGCTGCCGCTTACCGCAAAGAATCAGGTAACCGAGCTCTAGTAGTTCGGGTTAAACTTGAACCTAAAACCGGCGAAGTTCTATTTTACCAAGTTAAAGAAGTGGTTGATGAGAACTCGGTTCGATTTGTTGACGAAGAGGTGGCCGCCGAGGCTACTGAAGCAGCCGAGACCGAGGAGGAAAAACTCCCCCGGTACAATCCTGACCGCCATCTTCTAATTAAGGAAGCCGAGGTGTTAAAAAGCGATGCTAAAGTGGGCGATGAATTAACTTTTCCCCTGGTTCAAGAAGATGATTTTGGTCGAATTGCGGCTCAGACTGCCAAGCAGGTTATCCTTCAGCGCCTGCGTGAGGCCGAGCGGGATTCGATTATGGCCGAGTTTAAGGACAAAGAAGGCACGATTGTAAGCGGTGTTGTTCAGCGTTTTGAAAGGGGCAATATCTATGTTGATTTAGGCCGGACGAACGGTATTATGTTTGCCAATGAATCAATTCCCGGCGAGCATTACCGGGCTGGCGAGCGGCTCCGGTTTTATGTTTTAGCGGTTCAATCCGAGACTAGAATCCCGGGTATTATTCTTTCCCGGGCTCATCCGCGGTTTGTGGCCAAACTTTTTGAAATGGAAATCCCGGAGATGGCTGAAAACATTGTGGAGATCAAAGCCATCGCTAGGGAACCGGGTTCACGGACCAAAGCGGCGGTTGCCTCAAACGTGCCGGAGATTGATCCGGTTGGTTCCTGTGTTGGTCAGCGAGGAACGAGGATTATGGCTATTTCAAATGAACTGGGACAGGAGAAATTAGATGTTGTTCCCTGGTCGGAAAAACCCGAGGACTTTATCGCTAATAGCTTGAATCCGGCTAAAGTCAGATCAGTGGAAATCACCGATAATCGGGAAGCTAAGGTGCTTGTGGCCGACGATCAGTTGAGTCTCGCCATTGGTCGGGGCGGCCAGAACGTTCGCTTGGCCGCTAAACTGACCGGCTGGAAAATTGATGTCCGATCTGAAGTAAGGCCCGAAGAAAAACTGGAGGGCGGCGTGGCTGAAGTAACTGAAGGTAAAAACAACGAGGCCGAAGAAGAGGGAAAAGAAGTTAAGCCAGAAGAGAAGCCGGTCTATCATAAACCAGTTGCGGATGACGACGAATAATCCATGATGCTTTTATTCCCCATAGGATCTGCCGTCAGCGCTATTCTTTTTGCCTTTTGGCTGACTTTTCGGATTAACCGCTATCCCCAAGGGGAAGGGAAAATGGTTGAAGTGGCCCAGGCCATTCAGGTGGGAGCCAGGGCTTATTTAAACCGCCAATATCGAACCGTTGCTCTCGTGGCTCTCGTCATTGCCGTTTTGATCGGCTTCTTTATTAATTTAGTAACGATGGCTGGTTTTCTCGTTGGTGCCATAACCTCGGCCTTAGCCGGATACGTTGGGATGAATGTCGCGGTTCGGGCCAATGTCCGGACCACGGAGGCGGCTAAATCAGGCCTCAACCAGGCTTTCAAAGTAGCTTTCGAAGGAGGAACAGTCACCGGACTTTTGGTTGTCGGCCTCGCTCTTTTATCGGTTTCAGTATTTTACGCCGTGACGAGAGACGTTGTGGCGCTCATCGGTCTTGGGTTTGGCGGTAGCTTGATCTCGGTTTTTGCCAGGCTTGGCGGCGGCATTTTTACTAAGGGGGCGGACGTGGGCGCCGATCTCGTCGGTAAAATTGAAATCGGTATTCCGGAAGATGATCCTCGGAATCCGGCGGTTATTGCCGACAACGTCGGCGATAATGTCGGTGATGATGCCGGGATGGCAGCTGATCTTTTCGAAACATATGCGGTGACAGCCATTGCCGCCATGATCTTGGGCAGATTTACTTTCCCGGGCGAGGAACAGGCGATTCTCTTCCCCTTGCTTATTGGCGGTATCGCTACTTTAGCCTCGATTGCGGGGACATTTTTCGTCCGCCTGGGTAAGAAGCAGGGGACTCGTCCCGAGCAAAGTCGAGGAATTATGGCCGCGCTTTACAAGGGGCTCGCGGCCTCGAGTGCTCTGGCTCTTCTCGGCTTTGCTTTGATAGCGGGGCGGTTCGCTGAAGTTTTTCAAACTCTATCCGGCGGCGCTATTTTCCTTTCGCTGGCGATTGGGGTGCTCGTCACTCTTTTACTTGTCATTATCACCGAATACTACACCTCAAAAAGATTTCGACCGGTTCGTTCGATCGCTCAGGCTTCCGAAACCGGGCATGGCACCAATGTGATTGCCGGTCTTTCAGTCGGTCTTGAAGCCACCGCTCTGCCAGTCATAGTAATCGCCGGCGGGGTACTAGCAGCTTATGCCGTAAGCGGCATTTACGGAGTAGCGCTCGCGGCTATGAGTATGCTTGGTATGACCGGTATGGTGGTGGCGATTGATGCCTTTGGTCCGATTACTGATAATGCCGGCGGTATTGCCGAGATGGCAGGCCTTCCCGACGAGGTCCGAAAAGTCACTGACCCGCTCGATGCCGTAGGCAACACCACTAAAGCCGTGACCAAGGGTTATGCCATTGGTTCGGCTGGCCTTGCGGCCGTTGTCCTTTTTGCCTCCTATGTTAAAGACTTGGAAGAAAAGGCGGTTTTCGAAGGCGGGCTTTTTAATCTTCGATTTGACTTAAGCGATCCAAGAGTTATTATTGGCCTCTTTTTAGGCGGGCTTGTGCCATATCTATTTGCCTCTTTTTCAATGCGGGCCGTCGGTCGGGCTGCATCGAGCGTGGTCAAAGAAGTACGGCGTCAGTTTAAAGAAATTCCTGGTTTAATGGAGGGCGAAGCTAAACCTGATTATGCGCGTTGCATTGATCTTTTGACCCGGGCGGCGATTCGCCAAATGATTCTACCGGCTCTTTTACCAGTAGCGATGCCAATCGCCGTCGCTTTTCTCCTTGGCAAGGAAGCGCTTGGCGGCGTGCTTGTTGGTTCGATTGTGACCGGTATTTTCGTGGCCCTTTCGATGACTTCCGGCGGCGCCGCCTGGGATAATGCTAAAAAGTATATTGAAGAAGGAAACTTGGGTGGTAAGGGTTCGCCAACCCACCAAGCGGCAGTGACCGGCGACACGGTCGGTGATCCCTACAAAGACACGGCTGGGCCGGCTATCAATCCGGTGATTAAAATCATCAATATTATTGCCCTCTTACTCGTTCCTTTTCTTTAGTGCTTAGTGGTCTATAATTAAATAAGGTTTATGGTTGAAGCAGAAGACGGAGAACTTTGGGATCAGTACCTTATCCCAACCGTGATTGAAAAATCGCCTTTTGGTGAGCGGGCTTATGATATTTATTCCCGCCTCTTAAAAGACCGGATTATTTTCCTTGGCGGTATCATCAGCGACCCGGTGGCGAATGCCGTTATTGCTCAAATGCTTTTTCTTGAAAGTCAGGATCCGGGTAAGGATATTAAGCTTTATGTTAACTCCTTGGGTGGTTCGGTCACGGCCGGGATGGCGGTTTATGACACGATGCAGTACGTGCGGCCGGACGTGAGCACCACTTGTATCGGCATTGCCGCTTCGATGGGCGCCTTTCTTTTGGCCGCCGGTAAAAAGGGTAAAAGATTTGCCTTGCCGAATTCCGAGGTTTTACTCCACCAGGTAATGGGCGGCGCCGAAGGTCAGGCGACCGAAATTGAAATTGCGGCCAAGCAAATTATTAAAACCAAAGAGAAAATCAATAAACTTTTAGCCAAACATACGGGTCAGCCGCTTGCCCGGATCGAGAAAGATACAGACAGGGATTTTTGGCTTTCGGCTGATGAGGCTAAGAAATATGGCATTGTTGACGAGGTGATTGAGAAGGCTAAATGAAGGTAATCACCGACCTAAGGCGCATCCGAGAACTTACTGATAGTCGCTTCATCGATAAAATTTATCCTAGCGCCGCCAAGCTCGAAGAGACCCTGCGTTTGGGTCGGAGGCTAACCATTTATTGGGGAGCTGATCCAACGGCACTTGATCTTCACCTAGACCATTCAAACGCTCTTTTTATTCTTCGGGAGTTTCAAAAACTGGGACACAAGGCTATTTTTTTAATTGGCGATTTCACCGGTCGCATTGGCGATCCGACCGACCGTTTGAATCCTCGGCCATCGCTTTCGGACAAGGAAATTTCAAAAAACGCCCAAAACCTTAAGAAACAAGCCTCTAAAATTTTAGATTTTAACTCGAAGAACAATCCGGCTGAGGTAAAATTCAATAGCCAGTGGCTTAAAAAATTGAACCTTGCCGACATTCTCGGCTTAACCGCTAACTTTACCCACGCTCAATTGATTGAACGGGATATGTTTGAGCGGCGGATTAAAGAGAAAAAAGTGATTCGAGTTCCGGAACTATTTTACCCCCTACTCCAGGGATACGATTCGGTGGCGATGGGAGCTGATGTCGAAATCGGCGGCACGGATCAAACATTCAACATGTTAGTTGGCCGTCGGTTGGTCAGAATTTATCGTCATAAAGAAAAATTTGTGATTACCAAACCCATTCTGGCTAACCCGAAAACCGGAGGCCAACTAATGTCAAAAAGCGCCGGCAACTACATTAGTCTCGGCGCCTCGGCTCCCGAAATGTATGGCAAACTGATGGCTTTGCCTGACGAGGTTATTACTCGAGCGCTCGAACTTTGGACTTTCTACCCTCAAAAAGAGATTGACAAACTTAAGACTGCCCTAAAGAAAAAGACGATTAACCCGCGTGACGCCAAGCGCATTCTGGCTTTGGAGGTGACCAAAATTTATCACGGCGCGGTTCGCGCCTCCGCCGCCGCCCGGGAGTTTAGCCGCGTTTTTAAAGAAAAAGAGACGCCCCAAAGAATTCCTCAGATCAAGGTCAAGCGCGGAAGTATGGGGGTGATCGAACTTATCGTTAAAGGGGGTCTTGCCTCAAGCAAAAGCGAAGCCACTCGCCTTGTAAAACAAGGCGGAGTAAGAGTGAATCAAAAATCAGTTTCTGACCCTAAGTTTATTATTAAATTGCCGACAAACGGCGTCCTGCTTCAGGTCGGCAAAAGAAAGTTTCTCAGGATTAAAAAGTAGTTGTTCTCGGCGGGAGTTGAGGGAGGATCTCACGTCGCTCATCTCCATTCGCTCCCACGAACCCGAGCGTTGCCGTGAGCTCCGCCACGGGAAAACTCCCGTTTTCCCGACCCCTTTCCCGTTCGATTCCCTCAACTCGAAAAAAATAAGTATACCCCCTAAAGGCATGCTATTTTTTCAGCGGGAGTTGAGGGAATCGAACCCCCGACCGCGGTTTTGGAGACCGCTGTTATGCCACTTAACTAAACTCCCCAGGTTTCATGGAGCGGGTGAGCGGAATCGAACCGCCGTCACGTGCTTGGCAAGCACGCATAATAACCACTATACGACACCCGCCTTGACTCGGCGAGGCAGGCCCGCCTGTACCGTGAACGTCTTCTAAGTTAAGATATTAATCTTGCGTTGTAAAGAACTGGTTATGCCTAAAAAAGCAGAAGCTAAGAATTTATTCCAGAAATACTTTAGGAAATATCGCCACGAATGGCCGGCCATTATTTTAGTCTCGGCCCTAGTTATTTTTGCCGCCTTGGCTTTGAGTCAGCTTTGGGGCTGGTGGGGCAACTCAGTCGAGAATAAGTTTGATGAGGCCAGGAGTGGCTTTGATACGAGCTTGGGGGAGATAATTTCTTTAACTAATACTTCTAAAGAAGCGCTTGGAGTGATTGATGGTGAAAGACAAGCCGGTAACTACGACCGGGTTCTCGAGACGGTTTCGGCCGAGACCGAGCGAAACAATGTCCTAAAAGAGAAGGGATATAAGTTGTCCGCTGATTTAAGAATTATGGCCGAAAATTTAGGCAATCTCCAACCAGCCGAAGCAGTCGAGACCGGCCTCAAGGCGATTGATAAAGGCCTCGACATATTCAAGACTACGACAGATTACGCTAAATACACTGAAGATTTTCTCGAAGCAACCAAAAAATGGGCTGAAGGCGAAAGAACAACGGATGTTAGCGAAGATATTGAAAATTCACTTTCTTTATCAAGAAAAAGAGCTGATAAATTAATCTTTTTAAGCGAAGACTATAAAGAATTTGTGGCTGAATTCAACGACGCGAGAAGGTAGCTAATCCCTGTTGACAGAATAACTTCTTTATGCTCTACTTACTTTTAAGTTAAGAGCACGTTGAAAGTTTAATCATACTGAAGCGATACGAATCGAGGAGGTGAAAAGATGGATTTTGCTTGTCGGATCAGGTTGAGCAACGGCTCCCCGGTGGTTTCTTCTCATGCCGACGCCGACGAAGCGATAGCCTTCGCCGTCCGCTGGCTCCGGAGCGAGGAAGCCGAACTCGATCCCAGGTATCCGCCGACGAGCCTCATCGAGGTCGTCGATGAGGATTCGGAGGTTGTCGTCTGGCGGTGGCAGGAGGGGATCATCGAAGACTTCCGCGAGCAGTCAGCCGAACCCCACGGTTAGGAGGGAGTGGATATGCAGGACAAGGATCGGCGCCCCTACTCGATTTGGGGTATCCGCGAGAACTGGAACATACCCCTTGGCTCCGCTCGTACCTTCTGGGGAGCGAGGTGGAAGGCTAGGCGCTGGCTCAAGAAGGGGACGTGGTTCACTTCAACCCTACCGACGGTCGAGATCCGCGAGAGGGGAAGATGGATCTGGCATCAAGTGAAGGGTGGGCCGGAGACGTTCCGCGCTTAGCACGCCCCGTCGCGAGTACAGGAAGGATTCCCGTGCCCGTGGCGGGGCCTTTCTGTTTAAAATTGTTGGTCGGGGCGCCGAGATTCGAACTCGAGCTAAATCCTCCCAAAGGACTCGTGCTACCATTACACTACGCCCCGATACTTATTTTATTTTTCAATAATTCCTCTAATTTACCGCTGTCAGCCCGTCTGTCTCCCCGGGAGGAATCGAACCCCCATCTAGGGATTAGAAGTCCCTCGTTCTATCCGTTGAACTACGGGGAGGAGCGAAGAGGAAACGAAAATCCCTAATTTTCATTTCCTCTGAACGATCTCTCCGCAAGCAAAGCGCCACGGGGAGAGTGCCCCCGCGAGGAATCGAACCCCGATTTCAGGTTTAGGAAACCCGCGTTCTATCCGTTGAACTACGAGGGCAAGCTTTTCAAACAATATACAAAGAGCGGCCGAATTGCAATTTATTTTTAGAGCGAATAAACTTTTTTTAGCGCCGCGGTAGCTCAGTGGTAGAGCGTCGCCCTGAAGAGGCGAGCGTCGGGTGTTCAATTCACCCCCGCGGCACATGGTGCCTATGGTGTAATGGTAGCACTCGGGCTTGTGGAGCCCTCAGCACGGGTTCGAATCCCGTTAGGCACCCACTTAACTTGTTATTAAATTATTAGATCCTATCCTGTAGTAGGTGAAAAAGCTTATTCCCCAAGAGTCTCCCGCGGGTTGTGCCGTGGCTTGTGTGGCTAACCTCCTTGAGGTTGAGTATAAAACTGCGCTTAAACTGTTTACCGATGGGGAGCGCAAACACTTATGGGAAGGCTTCTATAACAAAGAGATTATAAAAGCCCTCGATAAAGGAGGCGTAAATGCCAGAAGTCTATATATCAGGGATGGGAACAGGACGGCTTCCTACAAGAATGGGACCATAGTTTTTATTAGCAGAGACAAAAAATATCCAAGAGGCCATTATCTATTAAGAAAAAACGATAAATGGTTAGACCCCTGGATAAACTATCCCCATATCACTCCGGCTAGGGCTGGGTATAGAGCCAGGCTCAGCGGGAAGCCACAGCATGCGGTTTTAATATTAAACAAGTTCTAATACTACTCACCAGTCGACCCAGACAGCCTGGTATACTTAAAACATGCAAGTAAAACCAGCAACAAAATTGGGTAAATGGTCTGTATGGTTTAACGCTATTTTTCTGATAGTAATAGTTGTTTCTATCATCTTAGTTAAGGTATTGGGAATACTTTCTTTCGATGATAGATGGTGGGATATAACTGTAAATATATTTCTCGTAAGTATAGCCGCTTTTATCTTAGGGATAATGGCGATAAGAAAGAATAAAGAATCCTCTGTTTTTGTCCGCGCGTCAGTTATTATAGGATTGCTCGCAATTCTTTTTATTCTTTTGCATAGTTTATTTATAAACGACTAGTTATATTCCTAATAATCGAGGTCTTAACATCCTCCAGTCCCTGACCCTGCTAAGTAACTTAGGAGTGTGATAGGATTTTGGCGTGAAACAATACCATAAGATAATCTGCGCCGCATATCTGCTACCAGAGAAAGAAGGAAAAATCCTACTACTTCGTAGACTCAACACGGGATTTGAGGATGGAAACTATAGTCTCGTTTCTGGGCACGTAAACGATAAGGAATCTGTTAGGCAAGCAATGATTCGTGAAGCAAAAGAAGAGGCTGGAATAGATATCAAACCAGAAACCTTGGAATTAGTTCACGTTATGCATAGAAACGAATTGAATGGGGACGAAGCAAGAGTAGACTTCTTCTTTAAATGTAAGAGTTGGCAGGGAGAGATAACAAATATGGAACCGCAGAAATGTGATGACCTAAGCTGGTTTTCGCTAAACGAATTGCCAGTAAATATCATTCAATACATCAAAACCGCCCTGGAGCATATAAATAAGGGTGAATTTTACAGCGAGCTTTACTGGTAGCTCAACATAGAGGTTCTAACATCCTCCAGTCCCTGACCCTTGGTTCTAACAGTATCTATTTGAGGATATAAAAATACGAAAGCCCCTGCGTAGCTAAGCCAGGTGCTTTCGCATACGCAGGGGCGCACGGTCGAGAGGAGTTATCCCTCTGGTGGCACCTCGCTCATCGCACTCGGAGCGCGGAAGATCACCTCTGGCTCTTCGATCTCCTGTCGCTGGAGCTCGGCGTAGTAGGAGCTGAGGGCCGAGGGGAGAACATCCTTCTCGAGGAACATCGCGAGGATGGCCCAGTACTCCGCTTCACTCCGGGCGAAGCTCTCGATCTCGGGGGTAACCTTACCGAAGAGGAAAGCGCTGGCCCGAGTCGGCGGCACCCTCATTTCCGATTTGTGAACCAGGAGTGCCGCGATGGCCTCTGCGAGACGCAGAAGAAAACGTCCTCTATTTTCTTCCGTCTCTTCCCAAGCCTCAGCCTCTCGCATTAGCTTTTGCCTGAGCTCCTGGCGTTCCATGTCCCGGACAATCCACGCTTCTGTCACTTCTCACCTCACTTTCTGTTTAAGTTGTTAACGCCCCGAGGGGCACTAAGGGATGTATAACTTGTTTTATTAACAATGTCAATTTACGAAACAAGTTCTAATACTCTCCACCGGCCGACCCATCGGTTCTCTTCACAAAATTCTTAATATCTGGTATTAAACTAGTGAGACAACCGGGTCTCATAGAGTTCCTTAAGGGGGTGAATATGGACGAGGAGAAAACGACCGTGACGGTGATGCTTTCGCCTGATCCCGAGCATGGGTTCGAGGAAGGCGAGTGGGAGAACGACCTCTACGTCCGGTGTCCCGATGGTTGCGTAGGGATCTGGATGAAGGGGCTGGATTCGTTTCAGACCTTTTTCTTCCACATGGAGGAGCACGACGACGAGGGGAGGCGGTGATGGCCGTTGTCGGGGTTGTCATGTACGCCAGGGGCTGGCGTGCGTACGAGCTTTGCTGGTGCAAGTGCCCGGCGTGGCTCTACCGAACCGCGGAGACTCCGGAGCAGGAGGAATACTTCTGCGAGGACCACGTCCCCGAGGACGCGCGCGGGAAGTTCCTTCAGTAGGAGAGGAGTAAATCGAAGGAGTAGCCGCGGACGTCTTAACGTTCCGTAGGGTCCGCGCGGAGAACTTCAGAAAGGAGGGGCCGTGCCAACCAGGAGCCTGAACCTTGACGAAGGGGTTAAGAAGGCCAGGATCATCATGGCCATGCTGGACTACGATTATGCGTTCGAGGAAGGCATGAGCCGGGATGAGCGGGAGGCGCTCGACGTCGAGCGGCAGCTCTTCGCCCTCCGAATGGGCTGGCCAAGCATGAGCATTGCCGAACTCGAGGATCAGTGCCTCGAGCTTCTCGGCCACCTGCCCTACTAGGCCAAGCAGCCCGCATGCGAAAGGTCCGCGTGCGGGCCTTTCCATTTCCGGAGCCTAATTTTTTAAACCAAACAAGTTCTAATACTACCCACCAGCCGACCCTGAGGAATTAGTATTCCAAATCTGTTAATACTGTTAATATATCTGTTATGGAAAAAGAAAGCGGTGGATATGATCCCAAAAAAGATATAGGAGCCACAATCAGATTTCTAAACGGCATACTCGAGAAAAGAGATACGTTTGCCAGACACATCGATTCGCAAGTCCAGATTCTTATTGGATTAAGTTCTGCGACGTTTTTATTCTCTGGATCAAATCTTCTTGGAAAGGAGCCTGGGGTTGAAATCGCGTGGCTTGTTCTTGGCACCTTTGCCGCACTAGCCGCACTAGTTGGTCTTCTTGCGATTCATCCCCCACGCTTTATGCGGAAAAGAGGTCAAAATGAAAGCCTAATGTACAACAAGAAGATATCGAGCTTCGCCTCAAGCTCAAAATACGAAGAGGAGCTTCGTAGGGTTGTTGGCGATCAAGATGCTCTTATAAAACAATACTCCATCGAGATATATAACTTATCCAAATACTATTACCAACCAAAGAGAAAACTATTTCGTATTTCCAGAAATCTATACTTTGCCGGGATTGGTTTGAGCCTTACTCTACTCATTTTCGCTTTTTTCGCATCCTAGGTGCTTAGACAAGAAGGATCGTATCTAACTTCCTCCAGTCCCTGACTCTAATGTCTGGTATAATAGACAGATACAGATTGTCTAAAGGGTCGAGGAATATTTAATTAAATTATGACAGGTAGAAAAGTTGCCGATTGCAGAAAGTTTCCAAGTGAAAAAAACTGCACCGTTGCGATCGCAGGGACCGAGGAAGAAGTACTTTCCCTAGCAGTTCACCACGCCATACACGACCACGGTCATGAGGATACTCCCGAGCTGAGAGAGAAGGTCAAATCCACACTCGAGGACGAGTAGGTATAAGAAAAGATGACCCCCCAGGGTCATCTTTTCTTATATAAACCAGGTTCTAACCTTGTGTAAAACAGGTTTTAACTTCGTCCCCTCCGTATGGCCAGAGGCAGTCCCTGACCCTGATTCTGATATATACTTATAAAAATGAAATTAAAATACCCGAACCTGACTTTTTTCGGGCTTTCGATTCTCGCGGCTGTTGTTCTGGTTTGGCTGGGGTTTTTTGAAAAATTTTTCAGCGGCCTCGGCGAATTAGGTTATTTCGGGGCTTTTATCGCCGGCGCGATTATGCCCTTTACTTTTGCCGCGCCGATGGCCACGGTCAGCTTCTTCTATTTGGGCGAGTTTTATAACCCGGTTGGCGTCGCTCTTTGGGGTGGACTCGGAGCCGTGGTGGCCGACCTTCTTATCTTCAGTTTTTTCAAAGGCGGAATTTTTAAGGAACTCGAAGAAATCTGGCAAGAACACAGCCGGCACAACCATCCCTGGAGACACGCTTTTTTGGTGGGACTCTTTCATACAAAACTTTTTCATTTCATTAGCCTCTTTACGGCCGGCCTCTTGATTCTTTCGCCTTTTCCAGATGAAATCGGCATTGCCGTTTTCGCCTATTACAAACTACCGCTTAAAAAACTAGTTCCCCTCTCTTTTTTAATGAACAGCATTGGTATCTGGATTATCGTCGGCGCCGGCTATTTATTGGCCCATTAGCTCGATAGCTCGTTGGCTTGATAGCTCCGCCTAGTTTACGAGTTTAGGGTTTTACTTTTTGGGCCATCGCCTTTACAATTTTTTCGTATGCTGCTTTCTCGAGACGCCATTCGCCGTCATTTGGATAAGGGGACGATTATTATCGATCCTTTCCGCGAGCGCCAACTCCAGACAACCAGTTATGACGTCACCCTTGGTGATTATTATTGGAAAGAATCTCATCCTAATGGCCGGGCCACGGTTCATAACCTTTATGATGAAGAATCAACTAGACGAGTTTGGCTTGGACCGCAGGAGGCCGAACCGCTCGAGGTTCTTGGGGAACGGCTAAGCCTAACTTTTAAAAATATCAATCCTAAAGAAAAGATTATTCTTCTCGGTCCGGGCGAGACAATCCTAGCTCACACTCAAGAATTTATCGGCGGTCGGAAAATAGTCGTCGCCAAAATGTATGCCCGTTCTTCAATGGGTCGCAATTTCGTTGAGGTTTGTAAAGATGCTGGCTGGGGTGATGTGGGTTATTTCAATCGTTGGACTATGGAGGTTACCAATAATTCTAAAAATTATTCGATTCCGCTCGTGGTTGGTCGGAGAGTAGCCCAAATGGTTTTTTATGAAGTCGAACCGATCAGCGAAGAATACTCGTTGAGCGGCAAGTACCAGGAAGAGGCCGATCTCGAAGGATTGAAGAAGAACTGGCGGCCGGAGATGATGATCCCCAAAATGCATTTAGATTGGGAGGTGAGATTATGACTGACCGATGGCGCTTAAAGATAGAAAGCTTGAGGGATTAGTTCGAGCCGAGATTAAAAGACAGGAAGAGACACTTGATCTCATTGCTTCGGAAAATTTAGTCTCAGCCGAGGTTTTAAAAATTTTAGGTAGCCCTCTAACCAATAAGTATTCGGAGGGTTATCCAGGCAGGCGTTACTATCCTGGCAATTTTTATTACGACGAAATCGAAAAGTTGGCCGAGGAACGAGCCCTCAAGCTCTTTAGTTTAAGCCCGAAACAGTGGCAGGTTAATGTCCAACCCTATTCCGGCTCGCCAGCCAACTTCGCTGTTTATGCCGCCTTGGTACCAAGGGGCGGAAAAATTATGGGGATGAAGCTCGCCGCCGGCGGCCATCTCACCCACGGCCACAAGGTTTCTTTAACGGGCCAGTTTTGGCAGAGCGTTCAGTACGGAGTTAATAGCCGAGGATTAATTGATTACAAAGAGGTTGAAAAATTAGCGAAAAAATTTAAACCCGATTTAATCGTCTCCGGCTTTACCGCCTATCCCCGGAAAGTTAATTTTAAAAAATTCGGCGAGATCGCGAGAAGCGTCGGCGCTTATCACTTGGCGGATATTTCCCATATCGCCGGACTTGTAGTCGGCAGGGTTCATCCGGCGCCTTTTGCTTGGGCTGATGTGGTTACCACTACCACTCATAAAACCCTAAGGGGTCCAAGAGGTGCAGTTATTTTTTCAAGGAAAGAGCTATCGCCCCTTATAGACCGAGCCGTCTTTCCGGGATTGCAAGGCGGGCCTCATAATAACGTCACTGGAGCGATGGCCATGGCTTTTTTTGAAGCCTCCCAGCCCGAGTTTAAAAAATACGCCCGACAAATTGTAAAAAACGCAAAAGCTCTGGCTGGATCGCTTAAAAAACTAGGGGTTAAGCTTTCAACCGGCGGAACTGAAACCCATTTAATCCTCGTTGATGCGAGAAGTCTTGGTTTAGATGGAATGACCGCTGAAAAGAAATTAGAAGAAGCCGGCATTATTGCTAATCGGAATTCTCTACCCGATGACAGTTCTCCTTTTAGGCCATCCGGTATTCGTTTGGGTACGCCGGTCTTAACTTCAAGGGGGATGAGAGAAAAAGAAATGGAAGAAGTGGCCGGGCTGATCTTTGGCGTTTTGACCGGAGAAGCTAATATTAGAAGTAAAGTAAAAGCTTTATGCAAAAAGTTCCCGGCGAAGAGCTTGCTCGGCGTCTAATCGAGAAACTTAAAAGCGAGCCTGTTCCCCCTAAAATTCTCGCGGCGATTTTGGTTGGCGATGATCCCCGCTCTTTGAGCTTTCTAAAAATCAAAGAGAAAGTAGCCCAAGAATTAGGCGTGGACTTTAGGATCTATGAAGTCGAGGTTAAAAATAACGATTTGGTTCGGGCCGAAATCGGCGCGATTGCTCTTCAAAAGAACGTCGGCGGGGTGGTGGTCGAACTACCACTACCTCAAGGCATTAATCCCCATTACGTCTTAAATGTTATTCCGCGCGAAAAGGATGTTGATATTTTAGGCGAACGGGCCCTGGGTGCTTTTTATAACGGCCGAAGTCAGGTTTTACCGCCAGCAGTCGGCGTCTTAGACGCCATACTAACAACTTATAACTTACAACTTACAGCACTGAAAGTGGCGGTGGTGGGCCTTGGAACCTTGGTGGGTAAACCCATTGCTACTTGGCTTATGGGACGTTGCACCGAGATTCATCTTTTGGATAAGGGGAGCGACTTCGGCATTCTTAAACAAGCGGATTTAGTGATTGCCGGAGCAGGCGAACCAGGTTTAATTAAACCAGTGATGTTGAAAGAGAATGCTTGCGTTATCGACTTTGGTTATGAATACAGCCAAGGTAAGCCGGCCGGCGATCTTGATGTCAGCGACGAGGCATCAGTCGCGAGGCTTAAGTTAATATATACTCCAACGCCAGGCGGTACCGGCCCGATTCTTGTGGCTAAACTTTTTGAGAATTTTTATAAGTTATCCGGGCAGTGAAAATTCCGAAAAAAGGAACAGTTATAATCTCTTTAGCCTTACTGACTCTTATTATTTTGGCCGCATTAGTTTCGAGCCGCGAGCAAATTTATTCCTTTCTAGGCGATGGTAATCTGGATGAAAAAAGCGAAGATTTGGCTATTCTTGTGCTCGGCGAAGTAGCGCCGGGCGAGGGTGGCCGCTGGCACCAGGCCTCGGGTTTGGCTGATGCCATCATGTTGATTTATTTCCGGGCTGAAAGCGGAACAGTGAATTTAATTTCTCTGCCTCGTGATCTTTTTGGCACCTTCGGCGAAGAGCAGTTTAAATTAAATGAAGTCAGCCGCCGCGGTAAAATAGAAGATCTCCTTCGTAAAATGCCGGAAATAACAGGGATTGAAACCGATAAATCCATCGAGATTGATCTCGAGATGGTCAAACATGCGGTTGATGAGCTCGGCGGAATTGATATGGAACTTCAGGCTGGCGTGTTTGATCCGGTGAGCGGTTACTACCTCGCCAAAGGGGCACATCACTTAAACGGCGACGACACGGTTTGGCTGATTAGAAACCGGGCCGCGCCTGAAGGAGATTTTTTCCGGGAAAAGAATCAGCATTTAGTGGTTGAAGCGATTTTCAAACGTTTCAACGAGCTTAGCGCCCAAGAGAAAACCGCTCTTTTTTTCAAGCTTTTACCGGAAATTGGGAAAGCGAAGAGCAATTTTAGCATTGGCGAGCTAGTGCCAGAGGCTAAAGAAATAAATAGCCTCCAATTTAATAGCGTGGTTTTGGATTTTGAAACCGAGCTACTCCAAAGTACTTCAATTCCCTGGGGGAGCGGCGCCTTTTATGCGCTCGTCCCAAGCGCCGGGATGGATAATTATGGCGAAATCAGAAATTTTATCCAAAACCAAATTAAGTAGGAGTTAGGATTTAGTTGCCTCTTTGATGGCGGTGAGGGTTAATTTCTCGATTTGGGCAAGAAGTTTTTTGTCTTCCTCGAGTTTGATTCTCGAATTTTCCGCACCAACTCCCAATCTTTCCTCGCCAAACATATAACTTGAACCGCTTCGTTTAACCACCCCGAGGTTGGTGGCTAAGTTCAGCACATCGCCGGCATAAGAAATACCTTTGCCGTAGAGAATGTCGAATTCAGCGGTTCGAAAGGGCGGCGCTACTTTATTTTTGACCACCTTGGCCCTGGTTCGATTACCCACTACTTGATCGCCTTTTTTAATTTGGGCGATCCGGCGGATGTCAATTCGGACTGAAGCGTAAAACTTCAAGGCTCGGCCGCCCGGAGTGGTGGTTGGATCGCCGACCCAGCCCATCATGCCGATTTTTTCTCGGAGTTGGTTAGTAAAAACAATTAGAGTTCCGGATCTCGCGGTGATGGCCGTTAGTTTCCTTAGAGCTTGAGACATTAGTCTTGCCTGAAGGCCGATAAATTGAGCTCCCATTTCGCCTTCAATTTCTGCCCTAGGCGTCAAAGCCGCCACCGAGTCAACCACAATCACATCAATCATCCCTGACCGGACTAAGCTTTCGAGAATGTTCAAAGCCTGCTCGCCGTTATCCGGCTGGGAAATTAAGAGATTTTTAATATCAACCCCGATGTTTTTGGCATATTCCGGATCAAGGGCGTGTTCAGTATCAATAAACGCGGCCTTACCGCCTCGACGCTGGGCTTCGGCCACCACCGTGAGGGCTAGCGTTGTTTTACCGCTCGCTTCCGGCCCGAAGATTTCGATAACCCGGCCTCGGGGAAAACCGCCGACGCCCAAAGCGAGATCGAGCGAGAGCGAACCCGAGGGGATAACATCAACATCAACTCGTTTGGTCTCGCCGAGCTTCATAATCGCCTCTTCGCCGAACTTACTCTGGAGAGCCGAAACTAAATTATCTAAATCTTCCTTTTTCTCTTCCTTTTCTTTTTTGGCTGGCATTTTATTCTGGTCTATAAAAAACTTGTTTGACGACTTTTGTTTCCCGACCCAAATAGCGTTTAACTTTGAACTCTAGGGTGTTTAACCCTGGCTCGAGCCCGACCTGTTTTTCAAATCTTCCCTCCTCATTAGGATAAACCACTTCGCCGTTTAGGGTGAGGGTATCGCCGGGCGAAACTTCACCGTTTACGGTGATGACTTCAGCTTGAGTTGTTTCTGGCACCGAGACATTGAGGGTCGGTCGCCCTAGGATATTATCGAGTCTGAAACCGAGGAAGATAAGAAGAACAATGAGGGCGACAAGGAGGGCTACTCGTCCCGTCCTGATCCGCTTTAAGGCAAAACGGTTGGTGGGCAGACGATCGCCTTTGGCTGGCGTGGCCGCTTCCACAAATCGGCCGTAACTTTGCCAAAGCAGATTGGGATCAGCTTCTAAGGCGCCTGCGATTTTGAATAAATACCCCCGAACATAAGGCCGGGCCGGCAGTTGTTCAAATTTCCCCACCACCAAGGCTTCGATATATCTTTCCGGGACATCGGTTACCTCGGCCAGGCCCTTGATCCCGATGCGCTTCGTCTCCATCAACTCTCCCAGCACTTCAACAATTGTTTTTTCTTCTTCCATTTTACTCTTCGCTTTTCAAAAAAACTTCACGAGGCTTAGCTCCTTCACCCGGGCCGATTAAACCTTGTTCCTCCATTATATCAAGGAGTCTGGCCGCCCGAGCATAGCCGATTTTGAGGCGTCGCTGTAAGAGGGAGGCCGAAGCCTTTTTAGCCTCTTTCACCACCCGGAGTGCATCTTGGTAAAGCTCGTCATCAATTTCTTCTTCAAAGTCAGCTTCCCAGTGGGCGCCAGGCGCCCCTTCTAATCCCCGAGATAATTGGAGCTCTAGTTCTACCTCTTCTTCATCGACCGGATTCTTGGCTCGGATAAAATTGGTTACGTCTTTAATTTCCTCTTCGCTGATATAGCCCCCCTGGATCCTTTTCGGTTTACTTAGTTCAGCTGAGACAAAAAGCATGTCGCCGCCGCCCAAAAGTTTTTCCGCTCCGCCGGTGTCAAGAATTGTGCGCGAGTCTATTTGGCTTGCCACTTGAAGGGCCATGCGAGAGGTGATGTTCGCCTTAATAAGACCCGTGATTACTTCAACCGACGGCCGCTGGGTAGAAACAACCAAGTGGATCCCGGTAGCTCGGGCCATCTGAGCTAGTCGGACAACCGACGCTTCAATCTCCCGGCCAAAAGCCGCCATTAGATCAGCTAGTTCATCAATCACAATTACGAGATAGGGCATGAAATCTTTTTGCCGGCCGAGATTGTAACCCAGGATATCGCGCTTGCCAGCCTTAAGCAGAAGTTCGTAGCGATTTTCCATTTCTTGAATGGCGAAGCGAAGAGAGGCGATCGCCTTTTTGCCGTTAGTGATTACCGGCGTTAAGAGATGAGGAATATCTTCGTAGACTGAGAGTTCTACCCTTTTTGGATCAATCAGGATCAAGCGAAGGGTTTCGGGTGAGTTTTTATATAAGAGGGAGATGATTAAGGAATGTATGGCAATCGATTTGCCGCTGCCAGTTGAGCCGGCAATTAAAAGGTGGGGCATTCTTGAGAGGCTTACAAAAATCGGTTCGCCCGAAACATCGCGGCCCAATGGAAAACCGAGATTGCTCGTTTTTTTGAATTCCGGATAAGCAACAAGGGCTCCGAGTCTGACGAGACTGGCTACTTTGTTGGGGATTTCGATACCAACGAGTGACCGGCCCGGAATAGGCGCTTCGATCCGGATCGGATGAGCGGCTAAGGCTAAACTCAGATCTTGGTTTAGGGCCATAATTCGGGAAAGTTTTATTCCTTCAGCTGGCTTCAAGGCGTAACGAGTGACTTTGGGGCCGATCGTGATCTCGCCCATTTCAACGGGGATGCCGAAACTTTCGAGGGTCCTTTTGATGGTCGTCGCATTAACGCGCAGGTCGCCGGCAGTTGGTTTCTCAGTCGAAGTTTTAAGGAGACTTAAAGGCGGTGGGGTATAATGGCGGGTTCTGATGATGGCCTCGCCGGTAGGCGCGAGAACCGGAAGAACAGCGGGTTTAGTTGTACCGACCGGCTCTTCTTTAATCCCTGCTTCCTCTTCGGTTTGGGAGGCGGTAGCTGCTTCCGGTGTAATGACTAGCTCTTTTTCCTCGGGGGCCCGAGGTGTAATTACCTTTTCTCTTTTAGGCCATTTTATTTTTAAGGTCAGGGGAATGTTCAGCACCACGAGCAGTGAGGCTAAAAGGATCATAAAATCGAAGACCAGCGACCCGGCATAGCCCAGGAGATTTTCGACATTGCCGAAAAGAACACCGGCTGAACCAGCTTTTTCCGGTGAGAGAATATCAATAATACTTAGGCCGGCGCCGATAAAGATAATGGCGCCGATAAGCGATGAACTGACGACCGCTCGCTCCGGATGGGTCAAAAGCCCCATGCCGATTAAGGTAAGTACAAGCGGTACCGAGAAATAGCCCCAACCGAGCAGGCGATCAAGTATTTTGAAAGCCGCTTCTCCGGCCGGGCCGGCTTTGGCAAAGCTAGCGAGAACAAAAATAACGGCAAAGCCTAAGGCGATAATGCCGAGGACACTTGTTTTGATGCCGGGGTGAAGCGAGGGTTTTGATTTCGGGTTCGCTTTTTTTGATTTCCCTCCTTTTCGGCGGCGATTTTTTCTGGCCATTCAGCTTAATTTAACCACAAAAAAAAGCGCCAAACAATCTGTTACAATAACCTTAATGCGAGATATCTTCGGGGCTTATGATATTCGCGGCCGCTATCCAGGAGAAATTGACGAGGTGATAACGGCCGAGATCGTCGCCGGGCTGGCCGAGAAAATTTTTAAAAAAGGGAAAATCGTAGTTGGCTTCGATGCCAGAAAAAGCTCGCCCGCTCTATATGAAGCGGCGCTCGGTGTCCTAGGCGGAAGAGCTTTACCGGCAGGTATGATCACAACGCCAATGCTCTATTTTTTAGTTAATAAACTGAAAACAAGTGGCGGGATAATGGTGACCGCCTCTCATAATCCCAAAGATTGGAATGGCCTGAAGGTTGTGGGCAAGAGAGGAGCCCCAATCAGCGGCGATGAAATCCAGCGCTTATTAAATATCAGAAAATGAATTACGTAAATCTTTACGTAAATTTCTTAAAAAGGTTTTTTAACCTAAAGAGCCCAGTTAAAGTAGTTTTCGATTGCTCGAACGGCACCACCGGTCCCATCTTGCGGCAACTTATAAGTAACAACCAACAACTAACGACAGTTTTTATAAACGAAAAGCCTAATGGGAATTTTCCGGCCCATAGTCCTAATCCCTTGGCTCGGGGAGCCACTAAACAATTAAAAGATAGAGTAATTAAAGAAAAAGCCGATTTGGGGGTGCTCTTTGACGCTGACGGCGATCGGGTGGTTTTTATTGATAATCGAGGCAGGGAAGTGGAGCCGGTTTTAATTTTTTGTCTTTTAGCATCGCTTTTCAGGCCGCCCTATCTTGTCTCAACCTCAGCCGGAGCCACAGTCATTAATTGGCTGAAGCCGGGATTAAAAATCATTGAAACCGAATCTGGCCACTATGCTGTTAAAAAAATGATGTTACGCCATCGGGCCGAGTTCGCGATTGAACATTCGAGTCACTACTACTTCGAAAAGTTTTACCACGCTGATTCTGGGATTTTAGCAGCCATTTTTGTTTTAAATGAAGTCAGTCGCCTTAAGAAAGAAGGGAACTCGTTTGCCGACTGGCGAAAGATCCTGCCCGTCTATTACCGTTTACAGGAGAAGACTTTTAAAACTAGAGATAAAGATCAGACATTAACCCGAGCAGGGCGGTTTTATCAAGGTAGGGTAAAAATCTCGAAGCTTGATGATTTGAGCGTTACTGGAAAAGATTTCTGGCTGAACCTGCGAAAAGCCGAAACCGAACCTGGTTTACGATTAAACTTGGCCGCCAAAACCAAAGAAGCCCTAAGTAGAGAAAAGAAAAACCTAGAGCGCTTTCTCGATTGACCGAAGACTCTTGCGTCGCCTCGCTGCCGATTGTAAGATGTGGAAAGTATGGAAGAAACATTATTCAACAGTTCTTTCGGCCTCAAGATGTCGCCCGAGCAGGTGGCCGAGGAGCTAATTCGATTTATGAAGGCCGATCCGGAGCGAAGCTATAAGGTGACGATCGGCACTGATTCAGAGCTTTATAACAAGACCGAAGCTGATTTTGTGACTGCAGTTGTTATTCACCGAGTGGGAAACGGCGGCCGCTATTTCTGGCGTCGGGTGGAATTGAAAAATTTCTATACCCTTCGGGACCGAATTTTGAAAGAAGTCATTGTTTCATTAGACACAGCCAAAATTGTTCTGAATCACCTGCGGGAGCTTCAGGCTCCGCCCTTTGATTTTGAAATTCATGTTGACGTGGGCGAAAACGGCGAATCGCGCAAGATGATTCAGGAGCTCGTTGGCATTATTCGAGCCCATGATTTTGAAGCCAAAACCAAACCCGAAAGTTACGCCGCCTCCTCGGTGGCGGATAGATACGCCTAAATTAATTTCATCGAATTAAAATGACGGATCCTGGAACAAAAAGGATTTATTTGGATTATGCGGCCTCGACTCCGGTAGCGCCTGAAGTGCTTCTCGCAATGCAGCCCTATTTCAGCGATGAATTCGGCAATGCTGGTTCGATTCACTCTTTTGGCCAAAAAGCTCAGGCCGCCTTGGATCACTCGCGGGAAGTAGTTGCCCGCGAATTAGGGGCCAAGTTTAATGAGATTATTTTTACCGCCTCCGCTACTGAAGCCAATAATTTAATTCTTCGGGGAGCAGTCCGGCAATTTCTTCGGAATAAGTCTAGTGAGACGAAAGAGAAGTCGAGGATCATCGTCTCCAAGATTGAGCATGAGTCTGTGCTGGAGACAGCCCGCGACCTCGAGAAAGACGGCGTCGAGGTCGTCTATCTCTCGGTTAACAAAGAAGGTTTTATAGACCCGGGGAAACTTGAGGAGAGCCTTAACGAGAGGACAATCATTGTTTCTCTGATTTATGCCTCAAACGAAATCGGCACCATCGAGCCAATCGCCGAAATAGGGAAGATCATCAAAGATTTTAGGGAACGATCCCAGTTTCGCTACCCATTATTTCACACTGATGCAGCTCAGGCCTTTCAATTTATTAAGATCGATACCAATGACCTCGGCGTTGATGCCTTGACTATTTCGGCCCAGAAAATTTACGGGCCCAAAGGGGCGGCAGCCCTCTTCTTAAAAGAAGAGGCGCAAGGGCTAGTTTCGCCCCTTATAACCGGTGGACTGCAGGAGGCTCGATTCCGCTCCGGCACTGAAAATATCCCGGCCATTGTCGGCTTTGCCCGGGCGGTCGAGCTTATTGCCGAGAACCGGGAAGGCGAAGCCGAAAGGATTAGGGGGCTCCGAGATTATCTCTGGGACGAGTTGAAGAGAGTAAAACCTGAAATCGAGCTAAACGGCGCGAAAGAAGAGGGGCTGCCTAATAACTTAAATATTTACTTTCCTGGCGAAGACGGAGAGACGTTGCTTGTAAGGCTTGACGAGGCCGGTATTGCCGTTTCGATTGGTTCAGCCTGTTCGGTCAAGGCTCTTCGGCCGTCTTATGTCATTCGAGCGCTTGGTCTCGAGGAGAATCGGGCGACCTCGAGTATTCGTTTTACTCTTGGTCGGCCAACAACTAAAGAAGATCTTGACCTTGTTATTTCGAGGATTAAACTAAAGCTGAAATAGATGGAGCAATTTAATCGCTTTACTATTAAAGCCCAAGAGGCGCTCCAGCGAGCCCAGGATCTGGCCGTGGCCGAAAATCACGGCGAATTTAAGGCACTTCACTTGCTTTCTTCGCTTCTCGTTGATGTCGGATCCCTGGTGAGGCCGGCGATTGCCCAGGCTGGGGTTAGTCTTGAAGCCTTAAATCAAGCTGTTGATTCAGAGCTGAAAAAATTGCCCAAAGTCTTTTCGGCTACCTCGGTTGGCCAGCTTTATCTTTCAGCCGAAGTGATGAGGGTGATCGACCGGGCCGCGCGGGCGGCAGTGGCTAACAAAGACGAATTTGTCTCTTGCGAGCATCTGCTTTTAGGAATCTTGGCCGTCGAGTCGAGCGCGAAAACGGTGCTTGAAAAGTTCGGTTTAAGACGAGAATCAGTTCTGCGGAATTTAGCGAAGCTCAGGGGCAACACCCGAGTAACGGATGAGTCGCCGGAAAGTAAATTCCAGGCCTTAGAAAAATACGCTATTAATGTGACTGACCAGGCGAGGGCAGGCAAGCTTGATCCAGTGGTTGGCCGAGAGGAAGAATTGCGTCGGATCATCCAGATTTTATCGCGCCGTACCAAAAATAACCCGATTTTGATTGGCGAACCCGGGGTTGGCAAAACCGCGATTGTTGAAGGTTTAGCTCAACGGATTATCTCGGGCGAAGTACCAGATACTTTGAAAGACAAAGAAATCGTGATGCTCGATTTAGGGGCTTTGATTGCCGGCACCAAATTCCGAGGTGAATTTGAAGATCGACTCAAAGCTTTTATTAAGGAGATTCAGAATTCGGTTGGCCGACTGGTTCTCTTTATTGATGAGATTCATATGATTGTGGGGGCCGGCGCGGCTGAAGGCGCAATTGATGCCTCTAATCTTCTGAAGCCGGCCCTCGCTCGCGGCGAACTTCACGCCATCGGCGCTACTACGTTGAAAGAATTCCAGCGTTACTTTGAAAAAGACCCGGCCCTGGAGCGTCGTTTCCAGCCGGTTTACGTTGAAGAGCCCGGGACTGAGTCAAGCATCTCTATTTTAAGAGGCTTAAAAGAAAAATATGAACTTCATCACGGTCTTCGGATTAGCGATGAAGCCTTAGTGGCGGCGGTTCAACTTTCCGCCCGTTATATTTCCGACCGTTTTTTGCCTGATAAGGCCGTTGACGTGATTGATGAGGCGGCGGCGGCTCGGAAACTTGAGAGCGAGAGCTTGCCAGTTGAGATTGATAAGCTCCGTCGGGAAATTACCGTTCTGGAAGTGGAAAAAACAGCCCTCACTAACCATAAAAATAAAACTTCGCTCGAACGGCTAAAGACGATTGAGAATAAATTGAAAGCCTTGACGAAGCAAAACGAGGAGCTTTCGGCGAGTTGGGAAGCGGAACGACGGCTTTTCGAGAAATTAAACACCCTCCGGGAGAAAATCGACGAGTTAAGACGGGAGCGGGAAATAGCCGAAAGAGAAGGGGATCTCGAGCGGGTGGCCCAGGTTGTCTACGGCGAATTGCCGGCGGCGGAGAAGGAATTCAAGGCTTTTGAACGAAAGCATTTCGCTAAAGTCGGCGTCGAATCGAGGAATCATTTCTTAAAAGAGGAGGTTGACCCCGAAGATGTGGCCCGGGTTATTTCGCGTTGGACAGGTATTCCGGTTGAAAATATCCTCGAGTCCGAGGCTAAAAAGCTGGGGCGGATTGAAGATGTCCTGAGGCATAGGGTGGTTGGGCAAGGCGAGGCGATTCTCGCGGTCTCAAGCGCTCTTCGACGGGCCCGAGCGGGGCTCGCGCCAATTGACCGGCCCCTCGGTTCCTTCATGTTTCTCGGCCCAACCGGGGTCGGAAAAACCGAGCTCGCCCGGACCTTGGCTGAGTTTATGTTTAATGATGAAAAAGCCCTTATCCGAATCGATATGTCCGAATATATGGAACGGCACGCCACTTCGCGACTCATTGGTTCGCCGCCGGGTTATGTCGGTTTTGAGGAAGGGGGGCAGTTGACCGAGATCGTGCGTCACCGTCCCTACAGCTTGATTCTTTTTGATGAGATCGAGAAAGCCCATCCCGAGGTCTTTAATATTTTGCTCCAGATTCTTGATAACGGTCGCTTAACTGACGGTAAAGGCAGAATGGTTAACTTCCGAAATACCATTATCATTATGACTTCCAATGTGGGCAGTGAGTTCACGCGCCAGATGTCGCGCTTGGGCTTCGCCGCTTCCTCCGAGGCCGAAGCTAAAGAAAAAGAGGAAGATTACCGGTCGAGAATCAAAGACGCCCTCCGGGATTATTTCCGCCCCGAATTTTTGAACCGGATAGATGAGATAGTCATTTTTAACTCATTGAGTCAAAGGGCAATGGCGAAAATCGTCGATATTCAACTGGCTGATTTAGTAAAACGCTTGAAGGAGCGCGGCATAACGCTTGCCGTCGATGAATCAGTAAAGCGATATGTAATCCAAAACGGCTTTGATCCCGAGTACGGTGCCCGTCCAATTAAACGATTGATAGAGCGGGCTATCCTCGACAATTTAGCCTCGCGGTTAATTGAAGGAGAGATTAAAGATGGTAGCAAAGTCCGAATCAGTTTTAATAAATCAGAACTTAAGGTCAGCGCTTAAGGCTGGGCTTCTTGCCCTTGCCTTTTTCTGGGTTCGGAGCTCCGATTTCAATTTCGGGGCCGTTATTTTATTCACCCTCTTCTTTATTCTTATTTATTTTCGGCCCATTTTTAACGCCGGTCGATTTTCTATTTCCGCTTTAACCACCTACTCCCTCGTATTCCTCACGCCTTATTGGCCGACCCTGGAAGCTTATTTGGCCCTCGCTTGGGGGTCGCTCATATTTGCTCTCCTTGGGGTCAAAAATTTAACTCTCTTGAAGCGCCAAGGCGGTTATGAGATTGTTCATTCCTCCCTCATTCTCGGTTCGAGCGCCCTTTACTTTGCCGGTTCCATTCCCCAGATAATTCTATTTGTCTCTTTATTCTTCCTTTTTCGGGAATTTTATTTTAATGCTTCTAGCGCCTCTTTGCCGCGCCTCGTGCTTCTCGGCGCCATCTTGGCCATGCTTTTGGTTGAGGTCGCCTGGCTTTTAACCTTTACTCCCCTAAGCCCGCTTGTGGCCGCCGGTCTCGTTGCCCTCTCCGCCTTTTTACTGCACGACACTCTGGTTCACTACTTAAAAGAGACCATGTCCCGAGAGCTCATCTTAAGGAATATCACTATTTTTGTCTTAATGATCCTTGTCATCGTCGCCCTCCCAATTTAGCTTTTGACAAGAAAAATCGCCGGGGGTACCATTGAGTCAAACGTCAATGAAAAAAGCTTTTACAAACTACTATGACCAATGCGACTCTTATCGGAGCCGGATTTTTGGCTCTGGGACTTATCGTCGGTTACTGGGCAAGACTTCTATTTGCTTCGAAACGCGCCCAATCGCTCGAAAGTAAACTTAAGGTAGAGCTTGAAAAAGCCCGGAATGAGGCGAAAGAGCTGGTTTTAGAGGCTAAAAATAAGGCGGTGGCCCTGCTTGAAGAGATCAAGCAGGAAGAGAAAGAGCGAAAGTCGAGTCTAGAACGCCTTGAAGAAAGGCTTTTTAAGCGTGAAGAAGAACTGGGCGGGAAAGAGGAGAAGTTAAATATCGAGAAAGAGGATCTCGGAGCCGAAAAAAAGCGGCTCGAAGAATCTTTAGCCCAGATTGCCGAGGCCAAAGAGGAGGTTAAAAACAAGCTTTCGGAAGTGGCGGCTCTAACGCCGGCTGAAGCGAAAGAGCGGCTGATTAAGGAGATCCAAGAAGGCCAACAGGAAGAATTAGCTAAAGTTCTAAGTGATCTTGTTCGGGAGCGAAGCGTTGAGGTCGAGAAGAAGACCCTAGACATCATTACCACCGCCATTCAGCGTTATGCCCGTTCTCATGTTTCCGAGCTCACCACCACTGCCTTTAGTCTCCCCTCAGAAGATCTAAAGGGAAAAATTATTGGTCGGGAGGGTCGGAATATCAGAACCATTGAGCGCCTAACCGGTGTGGAACTCGTGATTGATGAGACGCCCGAGACGATCATCATTTCCTCGTTTGACCCGATGAGGCGGGAGATCGCCAAGCTCGCCCTCCAAAAATTAATTAAAGACGGTCGAATTCAGCCGGCCAAAATTGAAGAGAAAGTAGAAGAGGCCAAAAACGAGATTGAGAATCGGATTTACGAATTGGGCGAAGAGGCGGCCTATGAGGTCGGGATTTATGACCTGCCCAAAGAGATTATTCAGCTTTTGGGACGGTTAAGCTTCCGTACCAGTTTTGGCCAGAGTGTTTTGACTCACTCGATTGAGATGGCTCATTTGGCCGGAATGATTGCCGCCGAACTGGGAGCCGATGTTGAGATAGCAAAACGCGGCGCCTTGCTTCACGATATCGGCAAGGCGATTGATCACGAGGTGCCGGGCACCCATGTTGAACTTGGCCGCAAGATCTTGAAAAAATACGGCGTTGACGAAGGGGTAATTAAAGCAATGGAATCTCATCACGAGGAGTATCCTTTTTCAACCCCGGAATCTTTTATTGTGGCTGCGGCTGACGTCCTTTCGGCTGCCAGACCCGGAGCGAGACGTGGTACGCTCGAGTCCTACATTAAACGTCTGGAGGATCTCGAAAAAATCGCGACGAGTTTTCCCGGCGTCAAGCAAGCCTATGCCGTTTCAGCCGGTCGCGAGTTAAGAGTGTTCGTGGTGCCGGAGCAAATTGATGATTTTCGGGCTCTTCAACTAGCCCGAGATATCGCTTCTAAGATCGAATCCGAGCTCAAGTTCCCAGGGGAGATCAAAGTGAACGTGATCCGGGAAATGAGAGCGGTGGAGTACGCCAGGTAATCGGTTTTTGGTCAATAACCAGATTTCCTTTTATTTCCGAGCCCATTTTGCTATAATTTGGAACAGAAGAAACCTTTAGCAAAAGGTCGAAAGAAAAAGTTGCAATTCCAAATTTTATGAAGAAAGCCGAATTAGTTGAAGCAGTAATGTCAGCCGCGAGTCTTGACACTAAGCGTCAAGCCGAATCGGCGGTAGATGCGGTTTTTGATGCCATCTCCAAGTCTTTGAGCCGCGGCGAAGAAGTGGCCGTGAGCGGCTTCGGAACTTTTAAAGTCACCCGGAGAGCGGCTCGAACCGGGATCAACCCACGAACTGGCGAAAAAGTTCAGATCCCAGCCAAAACCGTTCCTAAATTCAGCGCTGGCAAAGCTTTGAAAGAAGCCGTCGCCTAACCGGGATGTGGAGTTGATTGAAAGAAAAAGACCTCAGTCGCGAGGTCTTTTTCTTATTCCAGTCCCAATTTATTTCTGATCTCACCGCTTAAGCCGAGATAGAGATCATAAACGGTTTTAATTCTCGCCATCGTGTCTTGGATTAGTTGATTAGCTTCAGTTGATCCTTCGGCAGATTGCGCCAGAATTAACTCTTTGGCTTGGTCCTGCGAACTAGTTGACTCCCGAAGCAAGCCATCAATCAAATTTACTTGATCCCCAATAGCGGCGTCATCAATAAGGCCTAAGGCCTTTAGGTTCTCGAGATCAGTTTTAATTTTTCCGAATCTCTCTTCGGCTATTCCCAGATCTACCTCGTTAGCGTAGAGGGAAATAAAGGTGACTATTCTTTGCCCTTCCGGAGCATAGATTTCTTCCCGGTAAGTTTTAATTTCTTGAGCTAGATTTTTTACCTCATCGAGGGTGGTTAAGGTCGCAAGGACGTCGGGTTTTTCAAGATAATAAGTCCTAGAAGCATCGAGGTCCTGACTAAATGCAACTTTTAAGGACGCCTCCGGACTGCCTTCGCTAAAGTTTAGCCTTTCAAGATCCGCTTTCCGTTCATCAACTCTTTCAACCGCTATATTCAGGGCTTTGGTCATATCATCTTTAGCCTGAAGGACTTTCGCCGCTTCCTCGGTTGTCTCGGTAGTGGCTGCGGGATCGAGCGGAGCCTCGCTGGTCGTGATTTCGGTGGTAGCAACAACCGGCAAAGAGCCAAGAAAGATAATAGCCGCGAATGTCGGGATGAGCGAATTTTGCCCTAAGCGCTCCATTAATAACTGATTACTTTATCAAGCAAGGCATCGACTTCTTCCTCATCGCTCGCTGGTTTTGCGGTTTCGGGTAGAGCTGATATTGCCTCGGCCTCGGGCGCAGTTACCGGTTTCATGGCCACTTCTTCACCGCTGAAATATTGAATTTCACCCATTCGGGTATCGATATTCTGGGTAACCGCATCCGCTTCCGTGACTAAACTCTGGTTGTCGATACCCGGCAGAGATGGGAATAAGAGATTTTTGAAAGCGCCGACGAGTCCTCCCAGAGCCAGAACCAAGAAAAAGAGGGTGGCTAAGGCCACCGAGAAAATTGAATCCAAACTGCGAGAGAAAACTTTTCGGCTCCAGAATGGAATGGCCGGAATATGCTTATGATCAATAATTAAGCTGCGCGAAAGGCGAGCGTAGCCAGAATCAGGCTCGATTTGCTTGAGGGCTTTGAGTTTTTTAATTAGTTGTTTTTCCTCCATTTTCTAAGATTTTAGCCAGGTTTTTTAAGGCTCGGTGCTGAATGAGCTTTACTGCTCCTTCGGTTTTTTTCACGATCCGAGCCACTTCCTTGGTGCTTAGTTCTTCCACAAACCGCATTAAAAGCACTTCTTGCTCGATTTCTTTCAGTTCGCGAATGGCCTCGAGAATCACCTCACTTTCAATTCTTGCCTCAGTTAATTCTTCCGGAGATCTGTCTCGAGCCGGGATGTCGAACGTGAGGTCATCAAGACTGAAGACGGGGTTGCTCTTTCGGTGGTGATCGATTACTGCGTTTCTCGCAATCCGGTAAAGCCAGCTGCCAAAGGAGTGCCCTCGGAAATCGTATTGGTCAATGTTCTGCCAGGCCTTTAAAAAAGTTTGGTGGGTCAGGTCTTCGGCCTCCTCACGATGACTTACCTTTATCAGGACGAAGCGATAGATTCTGGGCAAATAATAGTCATAAAGTAAGCCGAAAGCGCGAGCCTCCCCACCTTTTGCCCTTTTGACTAGTTCTTGTTCGTCCTCCAACATTTAAAACGAAATTTGGCTTGCTTTAGTTACTCGAGAGCGGGTAAGGGGAGTCGAACCCCTGTCATCAGGTTGGAAACCTGAGGTAATGCCGCTATACGATACCCGCTAAAGCCGGTACCCCCGAGAGGAATCGAACCTCTATTACGGGATCCGCAATCCCGCGTTTTATCCGTTAAACTACGGGGGCCTGTCGAAGATAAGCGTCCCTTATTATATAACCTTCTCTGCACCAAACCAACAAAACATTGGAAGGTCAAAGTTTAGGCTTAAGAAAATTCTTCTAGAACAGCTAAAGCAGCCAAGAGGCGGCCAGAAAATAAATAGTGACGCTTAGGACATCCTGCAAGATAGTGGTGAGGGGGCCAGTCGCAAGAGCCGGATCTTCTTTAAATTTATATAAGATCCAGGGCACAATCGTGCCGATTACAATAGCGATCAAGGCGGCGGCCGAGACAGAAATTCCTAACACCAATCCGAGGTAGGGCGACCCGTAGCGGATGAAAGAATAAGCAGCGACGAGAATGCTGCAAATTAAAGCCACACCAAAACCGATTTTTATCTCTTTAGAAAGAAATTTTTTAACATTGATTTTGGGATTGAGGGCGATGTCTCTCACAAAAATAGTTTCAGTTTCGGTCGAGATGGCATCAGCCATATAGGTGATTAGGGGAATAAAGGCGGCGAGAATGAGCTGGGTCTCGAGGGTTTGTTCAAAAAAGCCGATGATTTGGGCAGCAAAAATACCACCGACGAGTCCCAGAACCAACCAAGGCACCCGTTGTTTAATCAGGGTCCTAACCGGTGTTTTAAAATATTCTTCAGGAGAAATTCCGGGTGCGTTCCTAGCCATGGAATCTAACTGTTTCTGGGGCCGCCCCCTTTAAAAATTTATCAACCATTTCAATCTCCTGACCAATGCCCTCAATCAACTCGTAATTTTTCGTTTCTTCAGCTGTAGTCCAGGCATAGTCAACGCTTTCGGAATTCAGTTTAACCTCGCCGGATTTCCAAGGAGCGTAAAAACTAAGAGTAATGACCGGGATATCATCGGGTCTAATAAAGCATAGGTCTAAGAGGTAGTCGATCTTACCCATCCCGACGCCGACCTCTTCTTCAATTTCTCGGCGGAGCGTGTTCTCTAGGGCGTAGTACCAGATTTTCTCCGTGGGTACAGTCGAAGGGGTGTTGATATAGTCATTAATCTCTAATCCGCCGCCAGGCACGGTCCATTTGCCGGGCCAAACCTTTTTCTCCAGTGAGCGCTTGGTGATCAGGAATTTCCCGTCTTTGTGAATAATGACCGTCGCCACCACCCGATGAAGCTCTACATTCTGGATTTCCATAAGAGTTGTTCTATTATAGACTTTTTAGCCGCTCTTCGGCGAGGGAAAGGCCTAGAAATTATCCGTAATAAATCTCAGCATACGAATCGCTCCTGTTCGATTTCCTCGTCCT
>Ga0209542_10003791_pt1 | contig 31935 bp, 31 predicted proteins | sample RifCSPhighO2_01_FD_184028 | JGI IMG/M metagenome (GOLD analysis project Ga0209542, IMG submission 184028) | Soil microbial communities from Rifle, Colorado - Rifle CSP2_plank highO2_0.1 (SPAdes) (version 2) | ecosystem: Environmental > Terrestrial > Deep subsurface > Rock core/Sediment ... | reverse complement strand
CCTCGGCTTCGCCAGAGGCGTGCCGGGCGGGCTGTTAAAAGTTTAGAAACAGTAACCAATCGACTCTTGGTTACTCTAGACCAAACTTTTTAGTGGCTGGTTTCGGGCACCGGCGCCGTGGCCATGGTTAAGTACACCAAAGTCAGCATGGAAAACACGATGGCCTGGATTAAACCCACAATCAATTCCAAAAACATGAATGGCAGGGGCACGAAATAGGCAAACAACCCGGCCATAATCGTAAGCAAAACTTCGCCGGCGAAAATGTTGCCGAATAACCGGAACGACAGCGAAACTAGTTTCGCAATCTCGGAAACTATTTCCAGCAACCCCACGCCGAATTCAATCACCGCGGTCATGACGCTGATGCCGCCATGGCGGAATGATTTAACCACATCGCCGATTTTGATAAATTTGTTCGCGTAGCGGAAGAAACCTATGGTCGCCACGCCGAGGATGTGGGAGAAAAAAACTGAAAAGGCGGCCATGGCCAAAGTCAGGTTTAAATCGGAATTGGCTGAACGAAAAATCGGGACCAGGGTCAGGTGGCCTTCGTGAATCAGGTAGCGGCCGATGGAACCCACACCGGGCAATAACCCCAAATAGTTGGAAAGCAAAATGAACAAAAAGATGCCTCCGACAATCGGCAGGAATTTCATTGACTTTCGCCGGTCATGGGTCACTTGGTCTATATATTTTAACAAAAACTCCAGGACGGATTCGGCGAAGTTCTGAAAGCCGCTGGGAATCATCGCATCCTTGGTCCGTAAAATCAACCCGGCAATGAAGAACATAACCAATGCCAACGACGAATTGATGTAAGCATTGGTCACCGGGAATGACCCGAGATGGAAAATTGGTTCCGCCACCAGGGGCGGGATTGCGAATATCATTTAGTGTATCTTTTTAATCTTTGAATTAACCAAATTGTTGTCGTGAAGATGGCTAGAAATATACCAATCAGAGTTACCCAAGGAAATTCATGGCTAAAACGATTATCCAGCCATTTGCCAGCCAGGGCCAAAATCAGGATTGGCAAGGCGATAATATAGCCCAATTCCCACGCGAAGCCAACTAATTCCCATTTATTGAGGGTAGTTTTCTTGTTTTTTTCGGTTTCTGGGGTAATATCGGGGGTTTCCATAATCAAAGCGCGTAAATTCTAACAAAAAAAGCCGCATTTGGCAATGGTGGCAAAAAACAGGGGTATTGACTTTTGGAGCCCCCGGGGGGAATCGAACCTCCGCCTACGGTTTACGATACCGTCGTTCTGCCACTGAACTAAGGGGGCCTGCGTTAGAGTAACAACTAATTATAACAATTTATGGCTCCCCTGCCCACCCTATCAAAACATGGATTGAGCTATAGCTCTTTTCAAGTAATAAAGTTTGCAAAACCGAATTGTTTGAATTTTCGCACGCAACACTGGAAATTTATTGGAAAATCTTCAATCGGATCGTTTAAATCTTTCCATTGGTATTCCGTATGTTCTTCTGAGAGTCTGATTTTACCCTCATTAAGTTTGCATATAAAAATAGAAAGTTGAATCTTTTGTCCGTCGTCGCGCGTGAAAAAATGCACATCCAGCGGGGTGATAATCTCAATATCCGTGCCAATTTCCTCTTGAGTCTCTCTTTGGAGCCCGGTAAACGGATTCTCCCCCAGCTCCAACCTGCCTCCGGGGTTATCCCAAGTCCCTGGTTCATGCGCGTCATTGGCCCGACGCTTGATTAAGAGCAATTTGCCGTCTTTGACTATGAATGCCTTCGCGGCGTTGCGGAAGTTATCCATGTTATTCAAATAATACTTCCGTAGCATTTTTAGTTTGGATTTCCTTCAACCAGCTTTTTACAAACGCCTCCATTTCCCTATGGGCGATTTTATCTTTAAGTTTTTTAGCCACCTTCGGCAGCTTATCGGCCAAAATTTTGGTATCCAGGGGTTTGAAGTGGCCCATGTATTTCAGGAAGTGGCCGCACTCCATGATGTCCGCGATTTTGTAAACCAAAGCTTCGTCTGACTTGGGTTTCAAAGTTTCATCCCACACATCCTTGCTGACCATGGTCAAATATTTGCGCATGAATTTCTGGTTCTCGGCTTCGTAGGCTTTGGCCAGTTTTCTCGCTTTGGGATTGGCCATTGCATACGGGCGGGAAATATCGCCGCCAAAAATTTCACCTAAATCATGAATCATGGAAATTTCCATGACCCTAGTCGCGTTAATTTGAGCCCCGGCCCTTTCCAGCGCCTTTGCCATCTGCCAGGCCATAAAGGTAACCAGATAGTGATGTTCCGCCAGATTGCTCAACTCGTGCTTTCGCACCCCAGACAAAACATACCCATACTGCACCTGGGAGCGGGTCAGTTCCATGATTTTAAAAAGATTAGTTAAATTTTTCATATTTTTCTCCTGGGATGTAGCCAAAGCAGTAATCCTAAATAAATAAAGCCCATAATTCCTTCCGTAATGGTTTGTAATTTCTTTGCTGGTGCGCCTAAGGACGCAAGGTCAATTTTGTAAATAATCAAAATGCTGAAAACCGACGCCAATGCCACACCCAAGATTAATACGTTTAAAGTATCTACATTTTTGATTGGGTCGCGGGCAACGGCCAGGAGCAGTAAAACGAAAATGAGACAAACAAGGGCGATAATTGAATCTTGATATGGTACGTACAACTCGCTGACAAAAAACGGAAAAATGGTCAGGCCGAAGTAGTGGGCAATGCCGCCAATGGCGTAATAAACTGCGCCGAGAACCAAAATAAATTTTAATGCTGTAAGTTTATTCATTTTTGGAGCAGGTAGTGGGAATCGCCCGGTCATTCGATCCGGTCATACGACCGGACTGGTAGACCCCGTCGGATGACGGGGCCGGGCGTCAGGTCGGATGACCTGACGAACCTTACTTGGAGCGACTGATGGGAATCGAACCCACGTCTCAGCCTTGGGAAGGCCGCATACTACCATTGTACTACAATCGCATTAAATTTACTTTATCCGCCAGACGGAAATTTGGTTTAACTGCTGGCTGAGCCACTGGTCGAAGCCGGAAGTCTTAACTAAAATATGCTTTGAATGGTAAAGTTTCTCGCCATTTTGATCTGATGCTTCCACCAAATAAAGAATATGGTACCCCAGGCGGCTGACAGCGACTACATCTGACACTTCCCCGGCTTTAAGCGTAGAGAGTTTTGCCGCAAGCTCAGGCAAAATCTGATTCTCAGCCGCAAACCCCAAATCCCCGCCCAGCTGGCCGGAAACCTTATCATCGCTGCCTGAAGCCAACTCTTCAAAGTTGCTGCCGGCCTTTAGCTTGGCCAAGAGACCCTGGGCCATACTGTAGGAAGTGGGGTTGAGTTTGAAATCAGAATTGTATTGAACTGCGAGCAAAGCATCATACACCCGCGGAACTACGACCAAATCCGTGAGCAGCCCTTCATTGCCTTTGAAGTATTTTTCTACCAGGTTGGCGTACTGACCCGCTTGGCCCGCCTTTAAATACGCTAGTTCCCCCTCCACATCCTGCGGCGTGACAGTTATGCCCAAAGAGCCAAGGAGCTGTTGTTTTTTTGCGGTTTGAATCAGCTGCTCGACCGCGGTGTCGCTATCGGCTTTTGGATCAAACGCGAGGGCGACTTTTTGGGCGTTGTCGCGGGAGAGCACGGAAACAGACCGGCCGCCGACGAAGCTGGCCGGATAAACACTTTTAAAAAACCGGGAGACCGGATCCTGCGAACTAGTATAATACGCCATAAACAAACTCAGTAAAATTACCAATACCAAACCCAGGGCGGTTAAGGCATATATCTTCCTGTGATGGATTTTTTTGTGGTGATGCTGGTCCATAGACTTAGTCTATTTGGCGCCGAAAAAATAACCGAACCATTTCTGGATATTGCTTGAGGGTGAATCCGACGAAGCCCCCGCCACGGCTTCCTCGCTCGCTTCGGGCAACCCGACCACGAACTCCCCGTCCTTCTTCAGGTTGAATTTTTCCCGCGCCTGTCGTTCCTGATAATCCTCGGTGTTGAAATATTTAATCAGGTGGGAGAGCTGCTCGTTATCCTTCTGGATTTTTTGGGCCTGCTCCTCCAGTTTGCCAATCTCCTTGTCAATCCTATACTTCTGCAAGGAAACGCGGGCGAACGCCACCAATATCAAAACAACGGCGATACCGAGCAGCCAGGTGGCCAGCCTACTTTTGAGAAAATCCTGGAATTCCATAAGCTAGTACGGTATGACTAAGGGCAGGGCTGTCAAAAGCAGCAGACTCGCAATCAATATTATTGCCAGAATTATGGAAATTTTTTTTAGTTTTGTTCTGTCTCGCATATTATTTCTTTAATATTGCCAGGAACGCTTCCTGCGGGATATCTACTTGCCCGATGCGCTTCATGCGCTTCTTGCCTTTTTTCTGCTTTTCCAAAACCTTCATCTTGCGGGTCACATCCCCGCCATAGAGCCCCTTGGTTACGTCCTTGCGGACCGCGGAAACTGTTTCTCGAGCCACAACCTTGCCCCCGATAGCGGCTTGGATAGAAATCTCAAACTGCTGGCGGTGAATCAAAGTCTTGAGCTTCTCCGTGAGCTGCCGGCCTTCCGCCTCCGCGGTTTGGCGGTGGACAATCATGGACAAGGCCTCCACCTTTTCTCCGGCCACCAATATGTCGAGCTTGACTAGGTCGCCGGGACGGAATTCCACAAGCTCGTAATTGAGCGAAGCATAGCCGGAAGAAACGCTCTTAAGTTTATCATAGAAATCTATAATGATGTTGGCAAGCGGCATTTCGCCCTTGATTAAAACCCGGTCATTGCTTAAGTAATCGAGGTTTTTGTAAATCCCCCGGCGGCCGGTAATGATTTCCAGTATCCCACCTATATATTCAGCGGGAGCGAGGATTTCCACATCCACCCACGGCTCCTCAATGCCTTCCATAATGGACGGGTCCGGGTATTCCGCGGGAGTATGGATGATTTTAGTTTTACCGTTCTTAAAATTGATTTTGTATTCTACCGATGGAGCAGTGAGGACCAGGTCGAGATTATATTCCCGACTTAAGCGCTCCTGCACGATGTCCATATGAAGCAGGCCTAAAAATCCGGTGCGAAAACCGAAACCCAAGGCCGGAATGTGCTCTGGTTCAAATTCCAGAGCCGCATCATTGAGCTTGAGTTTATCAATCGCGTCGCGCAAAAGCGGATAGTCATCGCCGGAAGTGGGAAAGATGGAAGCGTAAACCATGGGCTTGACCTGCTTGTATCCAGGCAAGGCCACGGCATCTGCTGAACCGGCAGTTACTGTATCTCCAACCCGGGCTTTGCGGACGTCCCGAAGCCCCGTCACGATATAGCCGACTTCGCCAGTTAAGATTTCTGGATTTGGGAAAAACTTTGGCCTGAAATATCCAAGTTCCAAAGCCTCGGCAGAAGTCTTGGTGCCAAGCATCTGGATTTTCTGACCCTTGGTAAGCTTGCCATCAACGACCCGGACAAATGTTACAACCCCGCGGTGCTGGTCATACGCAGAATCAAAAATCAAGGCGCGCAACGGTTTGTTCATATCGCCCTTCGGCGCCGGAACGCGCGCGATTACCGCTTCCAGGATTTTCTCCACCCCCTCACCAGTTTTGCCTGAAGCATACAAAATTTCCTTATCCGTAAACCCGAAAGCTTTCTTGATTTCCTCCGCGGTCTTTTCCCGGTCAGCATTCGGCAAATCAATCTTGTTTACCACCGGAATAATTTTTAAGTTATGTTCCAGAGCCAAATGGATGTTCGCCAAAGTCTGCGCTTCAATCCCCTGAGTGGAATCCACGACCAAAATCGCGCCCTCGCAGGCGGCCAAAGAGCGGGAAACTTCATAACTAAAGTCCACGTGGCCCGGCGTATCAATCAAATTCAAGACGTGCCCTTTCCACTCCATGCGCACCGGCTGGAGTTTAATCGTAATCCCACGCTCGCGTTCCAAATCCATGGTATCCAAAAGCTGCTCCTTCATGTTGCGCTTTTCAATGGTGTGGGTCATTTCCAAAAGCCGGTCAGCCAGGGTGGACTTCCCGTGGTCAATATGCGCAATGATGCAAAAATTCCTAATTTTATCTTGAGTCATATTTATCGTTAAGCGCTTCGGCCCGGCCGCAAACTTGCGGCTGTCAAATTTAATTAAATTTGCAGCCTACGTTCTCGTCCCGCTGAGGCGGGACTGCGAAAGTTAGTTTTGCGGTCAGGTCTTGCGCTTAACTCCACCAGTTAAAGATTATATTTATTGGGCGGCCTATTTTGATGGCAGTAGTTCTAAGAAGTTTAACCAAATCCAGGGTTTCGGACAAGCCCAGGAGCCAGGTTATACTCAGGTAGACCAAAACCCCTATTACCCCCGCACTCGCGCCCTGAATCAAGACTCCGAAATAAGTGAACATATCAACCCATGGGGCAATCATATATAGAGAGACGAAACTGCTTGCTCCGGCAATCAATGAGGCAATGGTAATTTTCAAACTGGAAATAACCAGGTATTCATCGTGAATTGAACCCAAACGGCGGTGCAACTCCATCAGGAGGATGAGAAGGTGGATAATGCTGGTAATGGAATACGCCAACACCATGCCGGCGATGCCGATTTTGGCAGTCAGGTAGTAGGTCAGCCCGATATTCACGGCAATGGTAATGAAGCCGATGATGACCGGGGTCATGGTATTCTGCATGGCATAAAACGCCCGGGTAAAGAGCGGCAGGAGGGATTGGGCAAATAAGGAAATGGAAAACAGCCCGAGCGACTCGGCCACAATTTTCGTATCGGCGAACGTGAATTGCGTGGACTCCCCCACTCCAAGGACGAGCCGAACCACTTGCGCGCGCAACACCAAAATCAAAATGGATAGCGGGATGATGAAGAAGAGTATCTGCACCGTGGTTTTGGCCAGCACATCCTTAAAGCCGATTTCATTTTTCTGGTTATACAAATCCGAGAGCAATGGGAAAACCGCAATGGCAAAAGACACGGCAAACACCCCGAGGAACACGGACTGCAGGTTATTGGAATAATAAAACGCGGCCAGGGCGCCGCCGCCGAGGAAAGAACCAAACACCGTAACGATTATCGCGGTGACTTGCTCCGTACCCATGGAAAAAATCCGCGGCCAGTACAGTTTCCAGAATTTGCGGAAGCCATAATCCGAGCTGACGATTTTAAATGAATAGGCAAACCCGGCCCGGAAGACCTGCGGGACTTGGATGGCAAAATGCAGGAACGCCCCCAAGACCACGCCTAAGGCTAGCCCCTTGGGCCCAAAGTGCGGGTACAGCCAGAGCGCGCCCGCAATAATGGAAAGATTGTAAACAACCGGCGCCACCGCCACCAAAGCGAACCGCTTATAGGTATTGAGCATGCTGGAAACGATTGAAGACAGAGTCAGGAAAAATGGAGACAACAAAAATATCCTGGTGAATATTTTTGTCAGCTCAAACGACTCCCCAGTAAATCCCGGAGCGATGGCGTGCACCAATGGCGTGACAAAAATCAACGCAACTCCGGTGAGGGCCAGCATCATGAGCAAAGTCACGTTGATGATGCTGGAAGCCAGGCGGTTGGATTCCTCTTTGCCTTTCTGCAAGTACTCTGAAAACACCGGGATGAATGCCACGGAAAAAGTTCCCAAAATCAGGAGATTGTAAATGAAATCCGGGATACGGAACGCCGCGAAGTACGCGTCAATCATGGGACCCGTGCCAAACTGGTGGGAAAATACCGCATCCCGGACCACGCCTAGGATTTTGGCCACAAGGGAAGACACGGCAATGATTACCGTGATTCTCGCGATTTTGTTATCTTCTAAGGATTTTACAATCATTGGCCTGTTACCACTCCCCAAAAATCATCGGACGCGGAATTGGATTTAAACTTTAAGATATTTCCGGCTCTGACAACTCCCGTAGTGGCCCAGCTGGCGTCTTCCGGACCCAAATCCCACAAGCCTTGGAATCCATACGGCTTTGAGCCGCTTTGCTTTTGCAAAAGCAAACTGTAGGCCTGACCATTGCTGACTTTAAACGGCAAAAGGTAAGTTAAAACAATCTGCCTTTCTGCCCCGCCCAAAGTGTTGACCCAGCCGGAGAATTCCATCTTGCCGCCTTCGGATCTGACAAACACATCCGACACCATCTGCCCTTTATCCCATTGGGCCAACGTCGGATCAGTGCGCAATCCTTCGCTTTCTGACTTATAGAAAGTGTGCGGGGCAAAGCCGCTCGCCGAAACCAGCTGACTGCCGAAAGGTACCATCACGCGGATGAAATCCCTATTATTTTCGCTGGCGGAATTCTGCCGCTTTACCGTCACAGTATTAAGCACTGCCCCATCAGATAAAATTTTGCTTTCCAGGTTCACCGTCTGTGTGACTTTCAGGTCAGTTTTGGTCCCGCCAAGGTTGGAATTTATAATACTGAGGTAATCATACGGGGTTTGGCTAATCTGCCCGGACACGCCCAAATCCACAATCCGTTTTTGCATCCCTGTGTCTTTGCTAAACAGCAAAATTTGTTTTTGGTCCAAATTATCCTGCAGCGCCTGGAACAGGCCCAGCCACTGCTCTGGTCCCAGATTCGTCAAACCATTGAGCAATATGGGGGCGAAGTCCGCCAAAAACTTCTTTGGCTGGTTTAAGCCCTTGTCGTAATTTTCCGAAGTTTCAAACTGCACCGTGTCCTGGAAATTATCCGCGGTCAGGGTTACATTGTACTGGCTCATCTGAATCGGACCTGTCAGGGAGAGGAGCTGGCCGAAGAGTTGCGGCGTGGCCATGATGATGCCATCCGCCGTCTCCCCGCCTTTTTCAAAGAAATACAGGAGTTTTTCGGCGGAAGTTGGGAAATCCGCAAACCAGTTGGCATCCCGGATGCCCCACTTTTTAATTTCCGGCTGGAAGGGGCCCGGCGCCGCGATGGTTTCAAATATCTGGCCGTCGATATTATAGATACTTTCGATTTTGAGCTTGTCAATTTTGCCGGCTTGGGTCTTGAGCACGCCATACGTGCCGATGAAGCCTCCGGTGGCGCGGGCCTCGTCATAATTCTGGAAAAGCAGCAGGTAAGTTTTGGGTTGCTCAGTGAAAAACCCGAGGTACAAATCCTGCAGGCCCAAAAGCTTGCCTAAGACCGAAGACAGCTGGGCCGCCTGCCGCCGGCCTTCTGCCAGAGTGCCGGAGTAATCCGATGGGATGGACGAGACTTGCGCGAATTCTGCGGCGGCCCTGTCAATCAGGGATTTGGCTTCATTGATGAGCGCTCGGTTAGCCGCGACCTTGGCGTTAAAGTTCGCGGTTTCAATCCCGTTGCTCGTGACTTTGATTTCCTCAAATAATGACAGGGCCAGGGACAGTTTTGTCCCGGCCTGGGCGAGCATTGATGCGCCGCTGAGCATATAATCAGCGTTTCTCGCCTGCGGCGTAAAAAATTTCAAAACCCGGAAGGCGGCCAGCTTTTCCTGGGCCAGGCGGATGTTGTTTTGGGCCGAGACAAACAAGCCTTTGGCCTGGGTGAAATTCTGGTCGGTCAAACCCTCACCCGCGCGCTGAAGCTGCCCGTAAGCGGAGGTCGCGCTGCCCAGGATTTCCTTGGAGGCATCGCGGGCCCTTGAGAAGTACCCCAAACCGCCCAAGAATAAAATCATGGCCAAAGCGATAAGGGCGAAGGCACCCTGGGCCCGCATGGAACCAAATCTCCATGAAAAAAACTGCGGCTGTTCTTCTGCCAGTATGATTCTCTGCTTGGTCGGGAGTTGGGAGTCGCGCGCGACAAACGTAAATCCGCGGTCCAGCACCTCACGCCGAATGACATGCGGCTTTGTTGGCGCCGCCTGCCGCTTCTGCATCGACCGGATATCAAATTTGCTGAATTTGGTATTCATGGATTATTTCTCGGCCCAGCGGGAAACGTTTAACAAAATCCCCATGGCGGCCAGGGTAATGGCCAGGGAGGTAGAGCCATAAGAGACCAGCGGCAGCGTTACCCCGGTCAGCGGCACAATGCCGGTGATGGCCCCGATATTGATCAGGGCCTGGATGACTACCCACGCGGTAATGCCCCCGGCCACCAGTTTGCCGAAAGTGTCAGGGGTATGCCGCGCGATTTTAAACCCGCGGAACGCCAGATACAGGAACAGCCCGAGCACCAGCAGGATCCGGACAAACCCCAGCTCTTCGGACATGATGGCAAAAATTGAATCGCCCATGGGCTCGGGCAGATAGCTGTATTTTTGCCGGGACTGGCCAAAACCCACGCCCCAAAACCCGCCGGAGCCGATGCCGATCAGGGCCTGGTTGATCTGGTAGGAAATTCCCTGCGCATCCACGCTCGGGTCCATGAAGGCCAGGAAACGGTGGGCCCGATATGGCTCAGCTTTCACGAGCAGCCACAGCACCAGCAGACCGGCCGCGGCCGTAGCAAAGAGATACCGCAACCTGGCGCCGCCGATGAAAAACATCACTGCCGCGATACAGGCCAAAATCAGCATGGTACCGATATCCGGCTGCAGGACAATGAGGCCGGCGGTCAGCCCCACGATTGCAAGGATGGGTAAAAAACCGTAGTAAAGGTCCTGTACGTGGTGCTGGCGCTTGTCGTACCAGGAAGCCAGATACAACACCATTGCCAACTTGATATATTCCGCGGGCTGAAACAGGAAAGACCCGAAATTAATCCAGCGCCGCGAGCCGCCAACCTTAAACCCGATGCCCGGAATGAGCACCAGGACGAGCATCGCAAGCCCGGCCAGGACCAGGAGCGGGGCGAACTTTTGCCATTTGTGGTAATCAATCCGCGAGAGCGCATACATGAACACGAGCCCTGGCAGGACGCCGAACATAATCTGTCGAACAAAGAAATAATAGTTGTTATCGTACCGCTGGTAAGCGAGCACTGAGGAGGCGGACGACAAGGCGAACAGGCCGATAATCGTGAGTACTAAGATTGTCCACAGCAGGGGCCTATCAACTTTTGGCAAAGTATTTTTGGTCATCGCAGCTGCTCTACCGCGTTAATGAACTGCTCGCCGCGGTCCGTGGCGTTTTTGAACATATCAAAGCTTGACGTTCCGGGGGAAAGCAGGACGGTGTCCCCTGCGCGCGCCATTGTATTGGCTTGCCTGAGAATCTCATCCATGGTTTTAGCGCCAGTGGCAGTCTTCCCCCTATACCCCGCCGCGGCGCCAATGATTTTGTCCGCCACTTGGCCGATGACGACCAGCCCGGTAATTTTGGGGTTTTTTACCAGTTCCGAACCTAAGTCATCCCACGCAATCCCCTTTTTTGCTCCACCCACAATCAAGACCAGATTTGAATCAAAAGCCGCGATGGCTGCCAACGTTGCCTCCACATTGGTGCTATAGCTGTCGTCCACATAACGGACGCCGTTTGCCTCTTTTACAAAACTTAACCGGTGCGGTAAGGGTTCAAACTCCTTCACGGCCCGCTTGATTGATTCTTCATCAATCCCGAATATTTTTGCGGTTTCGGCAGCGGCCGCGATGTTTTCAAGGTTATGGCTGCCAAGCAATCTCGTTTCAAATTTTTTGACGGCCACAGTATCAAAAAAAACTTTCTGACCTGAGCCTGAATTTTTAAAACTTTCGGGCAAATTCGGGTTTAATACGGCGTAATCAGCGCTGGTTTGGTGCGCCAGGATGTTCAGTTTAGCTTGCGCGTATTCCGCCAAATCCCGGTGGTGGTCCAAGTGGTCAACTCCCACATTGATTACTACCGCCACATGCGGGCTTTTATCCATGTCTTGCAATTGGAAGCTGGAAAGTTCCAATACCACTAAATCCCCTTTTTGGATTTGCTCCAAAAATTCGAACGGGTCGCGGCCAATATTGCCGCCCAACCACGTTTTCTTACCAGCGGTTTTTAAAATTTTTGCAATCAAACTGCTGGTCGTGCCTTTGCCTTTGGTCCCGGTCACTCCGATAATCGGCGCGGGGCAGAGCTGGAAAAACAATTTGGTCTGACTGGATATTTGGGCCCCGGCTGATTTAGCCTCTTGGATCGCTTCTGACAGGTAAGGCAACCCCGGCGTGCGAAAAATCATGTTAAAACCGGTAAGCTGGCCCCTTAAGGAATCATGACCCGCCCATTTGTCAAAAAGCTGGTAAGGAATTTTGTGCTTGAGAAAAAACTGAACCAAATTTTTATTGTTGGCTCCGTTGCCCAGGACCGCGATTTTTTTACTTCTTAAATCTTCAATCATCTTTTCACCACTATCCCATTGAGGCCAAAATGTTCGCGCCCCATGAGGCTTAATTTTCCATTGATTACCACAGCCTCAATCCCTTCGGCCAAAATATCCGGATTGGTATAATCCGCGCGGTCAGTAACGGTCTGCGGGTCAAACACCACGATATCTGCGGCCGCGTTTTTGGCCAGCACGCCCCGGTCAGAAAGACCCAGTAGTTTTGCCGGTTCAGCCGTAATTTTACTGATGGCAAATTCCCAGCCGTCGATTTTCTTTTCACGCGTCATCCGGAGAAACTTGGGCATGGTGCCAAAGCATCTGGGGTGCACCAAGCCCGCCTGCTTGCTATCATAGCCAGCCCCATCCGTCGCAATCATGGACAGCGCGCTGCCGGTTAAGACCTCCATGTGTCCTTCCGAAAGGTTGTGGTCAAACACCACCGCCTGGGCTGAAACGGCCAGGATATTGAGCACAGCTTCCGCTGGGCTGACATTCTGCGCCTTGGCAATGTCGGCCACGCTTTTGCCTATCAGTTTGTCGCTGACTGAAGAGGCGACCACGATTTTATCGTACTCGTATTCGCGGGTGCGCAGGTAATCCAAAATTTTCCGGCGGGCGGGTTGGTCGCTTAAATTCCTTACAATCGCGTCCCGGCCGCCTTCATACGCCCACTTGGGCAGATACGTGTATAAAACACTCCAGGAGGTATCATAGGGATAAATATCAAAACTCACGGGAATGCCCCGATGGTACGCCAACTCCAGTTTGGCCAGGAGTTTTTCCGCCAAATGCCAGTTGGGCCGGCCCCGAATTTTCAAATGCGAGAGCTTCACCGGAATGCCGGCCACCACGGCGATATCAATCGCCTCATCCACGCTTTCCAGAATTTGGCTCGATTCGGATCGCAAATGCACACTCAGATATTTGCCCGCTGGCTTGAGAAGTTTGGCCAAAGCCACCAGTTCGTCATGACTGGAATTCACTTCATGGGCATAAACTAATCCGTAAGACATGCCCAATGCCCCCTGCTCGAGCGCTTCGGCCGTCAGTCTTTCCATAGCCTGGGTTTCATCCCGGCTGATTTCGCGAAGCGTGTCGCCCAGGATTCCACGCCGCACTGTGGCGTGGCCCACGAGACTGCCGACATTGACTCCCAGGCCTTGGGCCGAAAGAACCTGGAACAATTCGCTGAACGTGGCCCAGTTCACGTTAAGGCCGGTTAAGTTGCGCCATTTCTGGATGGACTTGATTGATTCAGGCGAGACCAAAGGCGCGAGCGAAGACCCGCAGTTGCCCACGATGATGGTCGTGATTCCCTGAGACAGCAGACTGCTCTGCCCCGGCTGGTCAAACAAGGTCCAATAGGAATCCGAGTGGTTTTGGATATCAATGAACCCGGGCGTGACAAATTTACCCGTGGCATCTATGATCTGCCGGGCCCTAGCCTCTATTTTCGGCGCCAGTTCCGCGATGCGGCCATTCTGGATGGCCACATCCAGTTTTTTGGCCGGCCCGCCCGTGCCGTCTATTACCGTGCCATTTTTTATGAGGATATCCAGCATTAACGTCCTATCAGGTTAACGGCCACGCCAATCACGGCCATAACCGCGGAAACGACCCAAAAGCGCATGGTGACTTTGGTTTCAGGCCAACCCTTGGCCTCAAAGTGATGATGTATCGGCGCGGCTAAAAATATTTTTTTGCCCCAGACTTTCCGAGAACCATACTGCAAGATGGTCGAGCCGGATTCAATAACCAATATCAGACCGATTAGGGGCAGGACCACGACGGAATTTGTCAAAAACGCGATTATTGCCAGTACCGTCCCCAAGGACATGGCGCCGGTATCGCCCATGAAAAACCGCGCCGGGTAAATGTTAAACCACAGGAATGCCAGCAGCCCGCCGCTGATGACGCCGCTTAAGGCCGCCAGTTCGTAGCGGCCCTGCAGAAAAGCAATCAGACCGAAGGAGAGGAACGCGGTACCCAGCACCCCGCCAGCCAGGCCATCCAAGCCGTCGGTCTGGTTGACGGAAAAACTGGTGGCCACGACCACGAAAATGAACAATGGGATATACCAAAGGCCGATGGAAAAATCACCAAAGCCCGGGATGTGCAAAATGTCGAACTGCAACTTGTAATAAAACCACAGCGCGCCAATCACGGCCACGAACGAGTAGACCCAAAGCCGGTACCGCATCCTCAGGCCCCCACCCTTGCCGCCGCCGATGCCTTTGACCCCTAGATAGTCGTCAAGCAGGCCGAGCAGGGCCGTGGCCAACAAAGCGCCGAGGGGCAACAGGGTTTGCTGGCGGGTCAGGAAGTTGAGCTGATGGAAAAATTCAATGTGCGCCGCGCGGTCCAGGAACCAGAAGCCGCCAGCCATCAAAACCGCGGTCAGCCAAACTAAAATCCCGCCCATGGTCGGGGTGCCCTCTTTTTTTTTGTGCATGCTGGTATAAAGCGGAGTATCGCCTTCGGCCCGGATTTTTTTGCCGAACTTGTTTTTATACACGAACGCCGTAAATATCGGGGTCAGCGACATGGCCAAAACGAAAGCGATTGCCGTTAAACTGGCGATTTTTATCAGGGCGTCAAAAGTGGTCATTTTGTTTCAGATTTTAAGGCTTGCGGTTTCGGAAAGTGGAATAATTATACCATAAAGGGAGGCAAAACTCCAAAGTCAAGAAGTTAGAATATAGAAGTTGGAAATTAGACAAAAACTAACTTCTAAATTCCAAATTCTAACTTCTAATCATTACCACCTGTAAGCTATTTCGACCCACAGGAGGAGCTGGCGGGTGTCCTCTTCCCGGTTTTCTGAACCGAGTACCACAATTACGATGCGGCGGCCGTTGTGGCGGGCCTCGATTACTAAGTTGCCCAAAGCTTTGGAAGTAAAGCCGGTTTTAATCCCGACAACTTCCGGGTTTTCCAAAAGCAGTTTGTTCGTTGTAGTCAGCTGGTGCGCGTGCGCCCCGTCAACTGAAGTAATTAAAGTTTCCTTGGTTTTTACAATCTCGGCCAGCTCCGGGTGACTGGAAAATTCCTTCACGATGCGGATTAAGTCCGAAGCGTTGGAATGGCTTTCGTCAAAATCCCACCCCACGGGGTTGGAAAAATATGTCCGGGTCAGCCCCAGCGCTTTTGCTTCCTCGTTCATAAGCGCGGCAAAATCCTGGGAGGTACCGCTGACATAGTTGGCCAAAATTAAGGCCGCGTCATTGCTGGAAGGAATCAGCATGGCTTTGAGGAGGTCCCGAACCGTAAGCTGCTCGCCCGCGGCCAGGCCTAGGCTGACGCCGACCACCTCCCTGTCGTTTTTTTCAATCCGCACAATTTCATCCAAGCCGGCATTTTTGACGACAATCAGGGCCGTCATGAGTTTGGTCAAGGAAGCAATCGGTAACTCTGCGTCCAGGTTTTTGGAATAAAGCACGGAGCCGGAATCCAGATCCACGGCCAGGGCGGCTTTGGCCGTCAGGCTGGGCGCGGCAATGTTCCGGGCTTGTTCCGGGGCAGGCAAAATATGCGTCTCCTGCACATTGGCGGTAAAGGCGCCGGAAACCACCTGATTTAGCGGCTGTTCGTAGGCTTTCTGCGGGAAAAAAATAAAAGCGACACCAAACCCTAAAATTGTATAAACGATTTTGTTTAGCATTTCTTGTTTTACCTGCTGGAATCTTATATAATGATACCATACTTAACAAAAATCTATGGAATTTACCTTTACTGACGCCAATTTTAACGACGAAGTGCTCAAATCCGACAAGCCCGTGCTGGTGGATTTCTGGGCCGCGTGGTGCCAGCCCTGCAAAGCCGTATCCCCAGTAGTGAGCGCTTTGGCTGAAGAACTCAAGGAGCACATCAAGGTCGGCAAACTGAATGTGGATGAAAACCCCAATACCAGCCAGTCCTACCAAATCATGAGCATTCCGGCCCTGAAAATCTTCAAAGACGGAAAAATCATTGGGGAAATAATCGGCGCCGCCCCAAAGGCCATGATTGAAGAAAAGGTTAAAGGAATCTTGGGCTTAACCTAACTCTAAAAACCAAAACAGCGCTTAGTTAAGCGCTGTTTTAATTGTATCCACCAGTGGCCGATCGGCCGCGGGTGGATACACGTTCAAGACTAAGGGTTATCTAAGCTAAGGATTACTTATACAACTGGCTATGGCTACCGAAGGCCACGAAATATACCATATCTTTATCAATCATTTCGTATACTGCTCGCAAATCTCCCGATATATTTATACTACGATACCCGTCCCAGCGGCCGGTCAGCGCGTGGTTGGAGAGAAGTTGATTCATTGAATCATTCAAAAAAAGCTCCAGCCGCTTTTGAAAAGCTAATTGTACTTTATGAGGGTATCTGCCAAGTTGTTTGGCGAATGCTTTATTAAACCGAGCTCTCATTTAGCATGTTTCTTAAGCCAAGCGATAGCATCTTTGGTGTTATCAAAGGACGGCGAGATGTTCTTGCCAGCCCTAAAATCAGCTCGCGCGTGGGCAATGATATCCTCCAAATATGGTGTCATGCGAGGAGCGTGCTCGACATGGAAAGTTTGAGTGCGCACAAACGTTTTAAGGCTGGCCTTAACTACAGTGGATAAATCCAGTCCCATATTCCCCGCCAACTTCGCCGCCGCATCTTTAGTTTCTTTGTCTATCGTGACATGTAAGGTTGTATTCATGTATTAAATATATACATATCTAATACATTTGTCAAATGCCTAATTATCACTGGTTATTTATTTCTTTGTCGGAGTAAAAAAGGTGATGGGAAAGCCATCTGGATCGGTAATACGAAATGACGTATCCCCCCATGAATTATCCCTAAGTGGAAAGACTAGTGTGACCTTGTCTTTTAAGTGCTCAAACAGGGACCAGACATCAGGGACCGAAATTGCAACACGGGAAGAACCATTGGGTTTACCAGCCTCTAAATCACGAATTAACTCAAAAGTGGAGGCTCCGGTATTAAACATAACACCATCGCTCCATTCTGCTATAACCGGCCAGTTAAAAATTTCTTCATAAAAAGCACGCTGAGTGGCAAGGTCATGCACCAGACGAATAAAGCGAAATTCTCTAAGAGTAATTGTATTTACAGACTTATTGGATTTCATATATTTACTAGCTCAATTATAGCAGAAACAACGACTTCCTATGCCGGACATGGATACTACAGAAAAAAGGCACCACCCAGCGGATGATGCCTTCAGATTGGACGACGTTCAAAGGTAGTCGTCCGGAAACCTAAGCTTGACGCTCGAACTCTTCCCGCGTCCACCACGGACCTCGCGTTCCCCACGAATAGGGAAGTTTGTGGCCCGCGTAGCCGTACTCGCTCCGCCTCGCCTTTTTCCAAAGGACAAGGGTACCGCCGTTGCACAGCGGCAGCCCGAGTTGGAGTTGCTTGATTCGGTTGTCTTTCGCGAACCGAATCAAAGCCACCTCAACATCGTTCTGCTTACCGGTCAACACCATGAGCAATCCCGGATCGCTCAAGGAAATGGCGGGCGGGTTCTCCGGTGTGTCCAGGTGTCCGCACGCGTAGTACTCACCGTCGTCGAGCCGCAGCGTGATGTCGCCGAAAGTGATCTTCGGCCGATACGTCACGCTGTGGTTACCCGACCAGATCCCGATGACGTAATGGAGGATTGCTTCTCTCCACCGCGACTCCGGAAAGTTGGTCAAACCACTGACCTGAAGATCGTGGTCCCGAACCCTGGCGAGACTCTTGAGCAGGAGAGTCATCTGTCCTCCTAGCCTAGCTATACCACATTGGAGACCATCTCCAAGTGAATAGCTAGTTTATGCCTTGTGAGCATAACGAGATATTCTAATCCCCTTTTCTAAAAAAGTCAAGGTAATTCTAAACTCACGCAAAATCATTACATTCTAACGGTAAAGGTTACCTTTGCGGTTTATTATTACGCGCTGGTTGAAAATAAGGCCTTAAAATGTTATATTTTATAAGCTCAATATATATTGGGGAGTAGCCAAGCGGTAAGGCAGGGGCCTTTGAAGCCCCCATGCGAAGGTTCGAACCCTTCCTCCCCAGCCAAGAAATTTTTATCGCGGGAGATCGAATGGAGTCAAGAAATATGGATGTAATTACACTTCTAATAGGAGCTCTAATAGTTGGATTAGTAGTAGTGTTTGTATCCCCGGCTCTTTACGATAGAGCTAAAACGCTCTACCTGGATTCCGTAGCTAAACCCGAACCAGTTTTAAATATTATCAAAATTCAAAAGATAGATTTTGCTGAGAGTTATATTGGAGGTGGAAATTTCTTTCATACTGTGAGCGGAAAGGGACGTTTAATACATCTTTCTCCAGATTTTTCTGAAGAATTAGTTAAGAAGAATTTAGCTGCTGGTTTTTTTGACATTCCAGATAGTTGTGATAAATGTGTTAGTTATATGTTTCACTTAAAGAACACAAATAACAAGACCATTAGAAACCTAAAGCTTAAATTTAGAACTAAAGGTAAACTGTTTGAACCGAATATCAAATTTGTATCTTCGGATAAGGCGATTATCGTTGACTCTAAATGTGCGAATAATTTTTGTGAAATAAATATTACGCGTCTTTCTCCAATGGAAATCCTAAGCTTCGGTATATTAGTAGCTGAACCAGGTGATCTAATTGAAGTATCTTGTGAAGCTCAAGATGGTAGATGCGCAATAAGTCACCTAGGGTTATTTTATGGCGATACAGCGATAAATGATAAGAAAATTTTTCTAAATTATAATAACAAAGAATACTTTTTGCCCGATATCAATATATCTCCCGAGAAAAAAGATTATCAACTAATCAATGGGGTTTGGACCAAATATGAATAGAGGAATTTTAGATTATATAAAAAGTATCCATAACAAAAGGGCGAAGGTAACCTTCGCCCTTTTGTCTATTGATTGTTTATTCGTATCTTAAGGCTTTGATTGGGTCGAGTTTGCTGGCTTTCAGGGATGGCAGGGCGCCGGCGATGAATGCCAGTAACATTATACCGAGTAATACTCCGAGTGATGGCAGAAGGGGGAAGGCCAGTAATTCAAATCCCACAAAATCTTTAAGGAAAGTATTGGTCGCAATGTTGCTAAGAATATTTCCGAGCACAATGCTAACCACTACCCCGAGCAGTCCGCCCCAGAACCCAATACTGGCCGCTTCAATGGCAAAAATCGAGAAAATGGTTTTGCGGTTGGCGCCCAAAGCTTTCATCAGGCCGATTTCCGAGGTCCGTTCATTCACGGACATGAGCAGCGTGTTGATGATTCCAAACGCGGCTGCAAGCAGAGTAATGGCGCCAAAAAGGTTTAAGACCACAAGGATGCCATTAATAATCTGACTGATAATCCCGATTTGGTCTTCCAAGGTCAAGGCGTCATATCCGGCTTCACTGAGTCTCGTTTTTAGCCCAGAGAGCTCTTCTTCGGAATAATCCACGTTGTACTGGGCAATCGCGCCCATGTAGCTATCGGCTAGGTTTGGTACATTCAGGGTTTGCTGGTAATGGATTTCTTCTGCCAGCCGGCTGCTGATGCTGAGGGCGCTGTTTCCGAGCAGAGACTGCTGTTGGACTCCGACTATCTTAACCGCCTTTTCAATTATCGTCCCCGCAGAATTCTTATACGCAATGGCCGCATACTTGCCTATTGCTTCCTGCTCAGTACCAGACATGATGTATCGGCTGGGCAAACTAATTTCATCCAGGCTATCCGGATTTACAGTTGTGCCGGTAATCATCTCCAGGTTTAAGCCTTCAATATACTGGGCTGCTACTGCTTCATACTTATCGTTGCCGGTGGTAATATACTCCAGCTGGATGTTGTACTGGGGAATAACTTGAGTGACGCCCTCCATGCTTCTGATTTTATCCATATCATTTTTTCCCAAAAGAGCCAGGTTGAAGGTGCCGGTCTTTTTACCCGGTTCGTATTTCCTCACGTCATTGTTGATTGGATTAGCCTGGGTTTGCTTAGCCTGGACAGTCAAAGTATTTTTGACACCCAAATTACCGAGCTGAGTGTTCACATAGGCCTTGATGCCATTGCCTACGCCATTGGTTAAGGAGAGCGTTAAGGCGCCGATAAAGACCGCGGCAATGGTTAGGAATGTCCGCAATTTGGAGCGGAATAAATTCCGTTGTGAAATTTTTAGGATATCCGCAATTCTCATACGATTTTTCCATCCTTAATGGTAATGGACCGGTCGCATTGGGCGGCTAAATCGGGGTCATGCGTGACAATGACCACAGTTATCCCCTCCTCGCGCTGGAGCTTGAACAATAAATCCATGGTCTGTTTGCCGTTCTCGCTATCTAAGTTGCCTGTGGGTTCATCGGCAAAAATCAATTCCGGTTTGGTAATCAAGGCGCGGGCAATACAGAGGCGCTGTTTCTGGCCGCCGGAAAGTTCCCCGGCTTTTTGGTGGGCCTGAGCCGCCAGCCCCACCATTTCGAGCATGGCCAATCCGCGCGCTTTGCGTTCCGATAGGGCAATGCCCATGATTGTCAGGGGCAACGTCACATTCTCCAAAGAACTATTGCGGGCATTCACGAAAAACTGCTGGAACACAAAACCGAATTTCTTGTTTCGCAAACTGTCCAAATCCGCAGAAGACAGATTGTGCGCGTGGATGCCGTCAATGATTAACTCCCCCTCGGTAGGACGGTCCAGGGTGGCCAAGATGTGCATTAGGGTTGATTTGCCGCTCCCGGACTTGCCAATGATTGCCACACTTTCGCCCGGCTGGATGGAAAGGCTGACGTTGTTTAGCGCTGGCATGTCGCTGGCAGCGCTCTCATAAATTTTGGTTAAACTAACGGCTTGAATAATTGGTTGCATAACTATAGAACTTTAAAGGTTTGGACGATGGCTGAATTTTCAATTCCGGTGCCGAGGAGGTAATACATTTTCCCGCTTAAAAGGACAGCATAACCGCGGCCATAGATGCCATCAACTGCAAACGTAAAGCCCGGGTACCCGGCAATGGTGGTGTCAGTAACATTATGTAAATTCGACTGGGCCTGTAAAAAAGATTTTAAGGAATTATTATCTGCGTTTTGGGTAGCGTACATCTGGATGCTGTAGCGGGCATTAGTAGAGGTTTTGAACACTGCTTCGTTTGCGGCAGGTTCAACCACCCAATCGCTGGGAATTTGGATAGTAAAGCCCAAAGCATTGCTAGTGTATGTTTTTGTGGTCACTGCAGGCGGGACAATAGGAAGACTGGGCGCCGGTTGATTCGGTTCATTGGTTATTCCTGTTCCCGATACCACCTCTTGCGGCGGGTTGCCGTTTGGCTGTTGCATGAATGATAAATCACTCTGCGGATTTAGATATAAAGCCTCGCCGTTTGTGTCCTCAACTTGGCCATTATCCAGGTTTTTGGAAAGGAAATAGCCGCCAATGCCAGTTCCGATAAGCAAAACTACCACAACAACCGCAATAATCTTTCCGGTGCGTTTCTTCTTGGCAACTGGCTTGTTTTGAGAATTTTCAATTTGCATAGATTTTTCAATAATGATACTCAAATATAGGCGAATTTACTGGTTTTGTCAACCCTTGTGACCAAGATGACCATAGGCACAAGCTTGACAAAACCACTCAATATGCGTATAATTTTCAGTTGTACTGGAGCGATTTTAGTATCCCTCTAGCACAGCATTTGAATACAACGGAAACTCAACACAGCAGGAGGCAGACACAATGAGCAACGCGATCAAAGTCGCGGCGGTTGAATTCATCCGCAAACGCATTGAAGGCAACATGGGACGGATGTTTCCGGACCTCGGAGCCATGAACGAACAGGAAGTGAAGCACCTGGTCGACAAATTGCGGGCGCTGCGGGGAATCTACAAGTGCCCGTACAGCCGCCGCAAGTTCGAAGGCGACGTCGTCCGGTACGTAGTGTACGACAGCATTACGGAAACGTTCCGGGTTGGGGTCGTGGAGTTCATCATGAGGCGGGCCCTGCTGGACGAGGTTCCGTACGAACTCTGTGAGGAAATCTTCCTCGCCCTCCAGAAGACCTACACTGAACTGCGCGAAGCGCGAGAGACGGAAGAAGCCGCCGCGGCCGCAGTAGCAGAATCGGCGGCCAAGGAAGTCCAGCGGCGCCAGGGGCTGATTGACATGGTCGCTGGCGAGGCGAGCTACCTGAAAGGCCTCCACACCACTGAAGACACAACTGCCACCCCGCAGGCGTTCGACGACCAGCTCCGCAAGCTCACAGGGGCAATGAAACTGCCCGAGGAAGCCGTGGAGCTGTACTTCGCGGACCGCGAGAAACGGCGGGCAGAAGAAGCCGTCCGCGCCCAGGCGGCGGTTACTGAAGCTCCGGCCCCTACCGCGGCGCCGGTGGTCGAGCCGGTTCCGGATAGCGTGGACTACTCGTTCGAAGCTATCGCCCGCCGGTCAGTCGGCGCGCAAATTAGCGCAGATGACGTCGACCTGGACAGGATTGGGTTCGGCGAGGCGGATGAGGCGCACGCGCGGCCGTAAGGCCACGACAAGACCCGACAACGGGCGGACTCTTGCATGGAAGCACTATCATGTAGAGTCCGCCCGATTTTTTTATGCTTATTGTTTATTTTCTAAGGCTCGGACATCGTCCGCAGGAGACGTGAAAATTTTAATTAAAATTTTCACTAAGTGTCCGGCCGATTGCGCGGCCTCACAGTTCTCCTGCGTCCAATGTCCTCGCCTTATTCTACTTCACCACCCATTATCTTTAAGGCCGAAGCAAGGATGCCTTTATTTTCTATTGGTTCGGCAATGGCACTCCCCTGCCATTCAGAGGCTAGTACTGGTTTTACTAAAAGTTTGCTGCCTAGTACTTCTTCTATCACCTGGTCCACGATAATCCGGTTCTTGCGGGCTTCAACGGAATCCTTGTGGAATTTATATGTGAAAACAAGAATTAGATAATTGCCTTCAATCGCTACGGGCTGGGCCAGTTTGAGGCTGGCAATCAGCGAATGGTTGTAGTCTTTGACTTTTTCCAAAATGACTGGCCATTTTTCCATGACTATTTCTAAGGTGTTTGGGGAGGTAAGGGAAGTTTGGGCAGTCTGGGAAGTAGGGGGTTGGGGGGATTTTGAAGAAGAGGCTTCTACTGCTGCAAGCTCCAAAGGCAAACTTTGGATGGTCGCCCATTTGAGTTCGCCTTCCGCTTTCTGGAAAATCCCGATGATGCGCACTAAATTAGGCAGGTCCGTGGACTTCGCCTGGTGGTTTATCTTTTCCACTATCTCAGTGGAAAAACCGAATTCGGATTTAGCCCCGACTTTTGCCAATAAAACCTTGCGTAAGTATTCCAGGAAATCCCGGCCAAACTGGTACAAATCCCGGCCGTTGTAGGAGAGGTCCGAGATAAAATCCACGGCTTGCTTGGCCTGGTGGTTTAAAACCAAATCGAGGAACGCGGCCGTGGTCTTAATCCCCGTAAGCCCCAGCACGTTTTCCACCAGCTCTTCGGTGATTTCATTACCGGCATAGTTGATGACCTGATCCAGGAGGGAGAGCCCGTCACGGAAGCTACCATCCGCAGCCGCGGCAATTTCGGTCAGCGCATCGGAGTTGGCTTTGACTTTATTATCATTGCAGACAAATTGCAGGAGCTTGGAGAGGTCCGCGATACTGACTTTCTTGAAATCAAAGCGCTGGGTGCGGGAAATGATAGTGGCCGGGACCTTATGCGTTTCCGTGGTGGCCAAGACGAATACCGCGTGGCTTGGCGGCTCTTCCAGAGTCTTTAAGAGCGCGTTGAAGGCCGGTTTGGAGAGCATGTGCACTTCATCAATGATGATGACTTTATACTTGGCCTGGCTTGGAGAAAACTGGACGTGTTCGATGAGTTCGCGGACATTGTCCACGCCTGTGTGCGAAGCGCCATCAATTTCAAGCAAGTCCAGGCTCGAGCCGTCTAGGAAGGATTTGCAGATATCGCATTCATTGCACGGCTCCGCCCCTTTTTTGTTCGGGCAGTTGATTGAACGCGCGAAAATCCGGGCCAGGGTGGTTTTGCCCACGCCCCGCGGCCCGGTAAACAAATAGGCGTGGCCAACACGGTTGTTTAACACAGCGTTAGCTAAGGTCGTTTTAATATGCTCCTGGCCCTGGACCAGGGCGAAATTCAAGGGCCGGTATTTACGGTACAAGACAAGATTGGACATAGAAAGATTGGAGTTAAGAGATTCGAGAGTCATCCTATTTTAACATAAAAAACAGCTGCCCAACAGGCAGCCTTAAACACTCAAATCTCCAATCTCGAATCTACTTTTTGAACACTACCAGCTTGTACCCAAAGAAGTTCCAAAGTCCGCTGGCGGCTGTTGCCGCGGTTTTGGCCAGATTTAAAAGCAAGAACGGCGCCAGGGTGATATTCGGGTCAATGTGGGTTGTCAGGATGGTTACGATTGAAGTGTTGATCGCGGCGCCCAGGATGCTGATAATCAGAAACAGGTTGAACTTCCTTAAGTTCTCGGTTAAGCTCAAATCCTTAAAGGTCCACTTCTTATTCAGGAAAAAACTGACTGTCAGGGCCGTGCCAAACGAGATGACATTCAGCGGAATCAGGCCACTGCCCCGGGTCACTCCCGTAACCCACGACAACAGGTTCAGCAAACCAAAATCAATCGTGACCCCCAGGGTTCCGACCATGGCAAACCGCAAAAATTGAAACAACACATGCTTAAGTTTCAAAACTGGCTCGTCCATTCAATTATATCTCTTCCAGTTCAGTTTCGTCCGAATTGCTGGCGCGCATTTCCGCGGTTGGCGTAGTCATGCCAATCTGGTCTTTCTTGATGACATTTTCCACCGCGCCCCAGGTCGCCGAGCGGCCTTCCGGCAAGACAATCGTCACTTGGTCGCCGGGTTCGGATTTAAAGTACGTGAGGCTGGCGAGCAGGACCTTGTAAGAAGTTCCCTCAGCAATTACCCGATATTCGCCTTTTTCATCCTGGGTCAGGATCCCAAGGACCTTGCGGCGCTCAATCGGGCCAATTTGTTTGTAAATGAAGGAGCCATCATCCGCAATGGTAAGCTTAAGGACGTCGCCTTCCACTAACTTGCTCTTAGAGGCGTAGTTGGCCGGCACCGGGTACTGTTTGCCGTCCGGACCCATCATGTTCTGGCCGTCAAACACGCCCTCGATAATCTTGCCGCCTTCGGAGACGGACAAAACCTGGGCCCGCTTCATCAGTTCCGACGAATCCACGCTGCGGCCGCCCATCATGTCCCGCAGGAGCTGCTTGGCGGACTGGATGTTTTTTTCCGCGGATTCTATCATTTGCGCAATCAGCGCGATATTGGTGGTATTGTCCATATAAAAAATTGTTTTGAGTTAATTTTTGTTTCGAGGGCTGTTTTTTACTGTGTTGGGATTATAACACATCTTTCTTGTTGCCTGCAACTACGGACTTGACCCAGGCCGCAAACAGCTGCAGGGCGGCCAGGAAACTGCCGTTTTTCGGCTCTTCCAGCATAAAAGCCGCCTGGTAATCCATTTGCTCCCGTCTCTCTGGCTCCGCTTCGCGGCTGTCGGCAGGGGATTTTTCCGGGCTTTGACTTTCAAATTTTTCGGGGTTTAGATTGTCCATGCTTTGGTGTCAATGAATTGCTTAAACTGGGGGAACTTCTGGCACAAATTTTCCTGGCGCGTCCCGGCCTTTATCGCTTCCGAAAGAACCCCGAAAGCTGTTTGCAAATCCGTGCCCAGGGAGGAAATCACGAACTCCCGCACCTGGATTTCCAGTTTCTCGCGCTCGCTCACTTGCATATGCATGTCAATGCGCTTGGTGAACTGGACCAGTTCCTCAAAGTCGCGGGACAAATCCTGAATGAACTCGAGGAACTGCCGCTCATTATCCAGCAAATTGATGTTTGAAACCACCTTCTCGGAAATTTCCGCGGCGCGCGGGAGGGAAACCTGGTGGTTACGCAACAGTTCAGCCAAAAAATAGCAGACCGACCTGGCGTATTCTTCCTTGGGATTAACCGTATCGCTCATAAATTCGTTACGTGGTCCTTTCCGTGGCCGCGACTCCCGCCACGGCGGGGCTTCCGAGGCGCGTGCGCTGCAGGATTTCGCTCTGGATTTCCGCCCGGGGCTTGCCGTGCTTTAAGCGCGACAGGTTTTTAATGAGTTCGGCCTGTTCCTTGTTGGCGCCCGCGGGCTTAGGGTAAGTTTCGATATTAAAGGGTCGGCTCCCCGCGCCGTTAATCATGAGTTTGAGATAGGCGTTGTAGCGGTCAATGTTGATGACATCAAACTCGTTGAACACCGGCGCGAATTCTTTGGCGATGATTTCAGCGTCCTCCACGCCAATCCGAAAACTCATGATGGTGCCGGCATTACCAAACACGGCGTCTTTCATCCGGGAATCAGTGGCGGAACTGCCTTCTTTTTCAGTCGTCAGCTGAGAGATGAACTGATGAGCCATGATTAAATTAAGGCGGTACTTGCGGGCTTCGGAGAGGATGGTGGCAAAACTGTCCGTGACAAAATTCTGGAACTCGTCCACATACAGGTAAAAATCCTTGCGCTGATCTTCCGGGATGTCGGCGCGCGACATGGCCGCCATCTGGATTTTTGAAACAATGATAAGTCCTAAAAGCTTGGCGTTAACTTCGCCGGTTTTGCCTTTGGCAAGGTTAATCAAGAGGATTTTTTGGTTGTCCATGACATCGCGGAAATCAAACGCGCTCTTCCCTTGCCCGATAATGTTGCGCATCATCTCGTTTTCCACGAACCGGCCGACCTTGGAAATTAGATAGCCAAGCATTTCCGACTTGTGGAAATCCGACGTCTTGGCCATTTCCTTTTCCCAAAACGCGCGCACAATTGGGTCTTTGACCTTGGACACCTTGTATTTTTGAAAGTCCGTATCCGTGAACATCCGCGGGATATCCGCCAAGGTGCCGGGGCTTTGCTTATCCTCCATCAGGGTCAGCATCACGTTGCGCATATTGTGTTCAAACATCGGACCAATCATTTCCGGCGGGAACAGCTTCATGAAAATGGCAATCATTTCCTGCACCGCGAAATCCTTCATTTCCTCATTCTTAATTTCAAGCATGTTCAGGCCCAAGGGCCGTTCCATGTCAAAGGGCTGGAACAGGATGACATCATCCGCGCGCTCTTTGGGCACATATTGCAGCACATCTTCCACGAAATCCCCGTGCGGGTCCACAATGCAGACGCCTTCGCCGTTCTTGATATCCTGGATGGCCATATTTTTCATGAGTTCGGTCTTGCCTGTACCCGTGCGGCCAATAATGTACTGGTGCCGGCGGCGGTCATCCCGCATGATATGGACCTTGGTTTCCACCCCGCGGAAAATGTTGCGCCCGAGGAGCATCCCCTCCTGCGGCGTGTTGACCGGGGCCGGGGCTTTCTTGGCGCTGAGCCACTTGATGTTGGGTGTTTCCGTAAAGCGGGTGGGCAAGTGCCAGAGGCTGGTGATTTCCTCGGTGTTTAAGACTTCCCGGGTGTTGCGGAAAATGCGGAAGACATAGTCCGCCACCACTTTCCTATGGTTTTTGCGCAGCACCCGAAATCCGTTGAATGGCGGCATGCTGTACTGCATGAACGAGGACTGGATGTTGCGAAGGTTAGCCTCGGAGGTGGCCTGGTCAGCCGAGGAGGTCAGGACGCGCAAATTAAACTTAAACCCGGCCTTGGAGGTTTTTTCCTCAAACTTCTTAATCATTTCCTGCTGCATGGGGGTGAGCTGCAGGGGCTTATTGTATCCACTCTGGTCCATGTAGCCGGGCCGGTTGTACTGCTCCTGATTTTTTTTATTTGGTCCCATGAGCTCATCTATTATCGTGCCCAATACGCGGAAAGTACCATTAAGAATCTTCAGCGGCCAAGAAGAAGTCACGGAATCCGGGTTGCGGCCTTGCTGGATTTCCAAAGCATAATGGCGGGGTTTGGACTGCCAATGGCTGTGGGCCGGGCTGATGAGGAGCTGGATGGCCGCGCCCTCCCCTTCCCCCAGCTTGGATAAACTGTTGGTAATAGAGTTCATGGGATCCGCTTCCATGCTCTTGTAGGTGCGGATAGGGAACGAATAATTTTTTTGCAAGGCGAATTCGGATGCGGATACGAAGGAGTTTTTCGCGAAAATATTATACGGCTTAGTGGTTTCAATTTGCGCGTTCGGGTACTGGGCGTGCAGCTGCTTTTCCACCAAGCTCAAAAGGTGGCGCGGGACATTGATGTAAAACGAAATCCGCTTGTTGTAGGCCGCGAGCTCAAACGAGATGTATTCGTTGATGCCCATGAAATCCTTGAGGCCCCGCCCGTGGGTGGCGGAACCAATGGTCGCGAAGAACTGCTCGGCAATCCCAATCATGTCTTTTTCCTCTTTCTGCGGCTCTTGCTCCTTGTCCGAGTTTTCCTTGGGCATGGACACTTCCAAAAACACGGAATCCAACACGCGCGGCGCGTAGGTTTTCTTCCGGAGGAAATCCGCGAGGATGAAATAAAACAACAGCCCGATCAAGAACAAAATGGCTGCGAGTACGAGCCAAAATATAATTAATGAGCTGTCAGGGATTGACATGTGTTTGTTTTAGTTTCTAAGTTATAGCTTTAATTATGATGCTTTCTTGAACTGAGCTAACGCTTCTGTGGCAGCTGATGGGCTAACTTTCCCTGCTGCCGTATCACTCATCAGCATGTTCATTCGGTCTTTATCATTTGGAATACTGCGCATCCTTTCAATCAGCTCTTCTACCTCCTCATCGTTTTCTGAGATTGGGTTTGCTAAAGTTTCTACTGGTTTCTTAAGCGGGACTACGTCAGCTATTACTTGTTCGGATAAGGTAGCATCAGCCGGTTGAGGGAAAAAATCACGGTTTTTCAAGCGTTCAGCGGCAGCGCCGTTTTTCTTTTCCGCCTCTGCCTCTAAAAACCTTGAAAGAGCCGCAGACTGCTCCTGTGGAGTCAGGCGGTCAAAATTTGAACTCGGTTGATTTTCTTGGGGTTTTTCTGTCATAACGAACAATTATATATGTTTTTAGTGTTTACGTCAATACTTTGGTTTCTGGTCTCAAACATACAAAAAGCCATCCTTATTATGGCATAAACCAGAAAAAACTCAAAATTCAAAGGTCAAAAGTCAAAACTGCAAGTAAAAACTCAAAAGTACCCCGGACTGAGGTACTTTTTACTTTTGAATTGAAATTTTAACTTTTGACTTATTCGATATTACCCGCAATATCCGCAAACTCTTTCTTAAGATTATTGACCTCCTCCAGGACCCAGGCCGTAAAGTCCGGGGTATTGGCGGCCATAAACGCTTCCAGGGCGGCCTGGTCATTTTTCTCCAGCAACCCTTCAAATTCCTGCCGCTTGGTATCATCCAAACTTTCCATGATACGCACGAGCAGGCGCTTTTGCACAAGGGCTGATGCCTGGTCCAAAATTTCCGCCTTGCGCTCATCCGGCAGCGCCTGGATGCCAAGGATTGAAATGATGCTTTGTTGGTCTAGATTTAAATCCATATATTCCCTTTTAAATTTATTTTAATGCTTTGTTTATATCAAACCCTTTTCCTGCCTGACCTTATAGATTGTAACTATAATATTTTTCATATTAAGTTTTTCCATGGTTGGGTCAAAGCTGCGTTTAACTGTTGCGGCGATTTCACGGTATGTATCCCTGAAAGATTCTGAATTGGCGCATTTCTCCAAAAATTCGCTGTGGCTCATTTTACTGATTTTATTCAGCGCGCCCTCGCTTACATGCATATCCTTCAAGAAGCCAGGATACTTCTTGTCTAACAATAATTGCATGGCATACGAGGCTTTTTCCTGGCTCAATGCGGCTTCAAAGCGGCCGGAAATCTCTGTGCTACCGGCAGCTGCAGGCTGCGCCACATTAGTATCAACTCCATTGTCTCCGGCAGTTTCAGCAGCAGTGGCGGCATCAGCTACATCTGCCCCTGTTTCGCCTTCGGGAGTAAATAACGGATTATGGTTACTTATTCCTCGTCTTAACTCTATAGCTTCTGCTGTGGCCTGTTTTGCTTTTTCAACTTCTTCAGTTATAGATGTAGGGTCAACTTCTGCGTTAACAGTTTCAGGAGAGTTGATGTCATTGGATTGGATATCTGTATTCACTTCTTCTGGTAATTGTGGGCCGACATCTGCGTGCTCCACAACGCTGGCGGCTGGCATAAACTTTTCTTCTCCGATATGAATCGCGCCGCTACCATCAACCTTAACTTCAGCCCCGAAAATCTTACTTAAGTCATTGCCGCCGCCTTGGTCAATATTAAAACCTTTTTCTTCAGCATAATGGCTGGCGAACCGATGGACCAGCGCGCCCTTATCGGTTACTCCTTTATTATAATCTTGCGCCTGGAGCCATTCCATCATCTTTGCTCCCTTATCGGTCTTTAAGTGATCCAAAAGCACGCCTTCAATTCCCCGGTTCCCAACTTGAAGAGCAGTTTCCACCGAAGCGGCGGCAGGAACCATTCCACGCATATCGTTTTCAACAGTAAGTCCTGCTGAAGCACTTGGATTTGGTGCTTGTGGTGCAGAAACTTCTGCCGGAGCTGGTGAAGCCGTTGTGCCTTCTTTACTGAACCAATCCGATATCCCTAACCCGATTTTCCCACCAGTCGATTTAAGCAATTCCATCATCTTACCGGAACCGACGAATGCTCCTGCGGCCAAACCTGCGGCTAATGCGCCCCTGTTCCAATTTTTCTCTTTATCTATTCTTTCATTTATGTACGAATCTTTTGCAATCATCAAGAGGGCGATGTGAGCGTGTTTCTCTTCGGGTGTGCTTTCCGCAAACACCCGACGGCTTACTTCCTGCCGACTTGCCGTAAGTTCGCGGTAGTGTTCAGTTGATTCAAGCTGATCTACTGTGCCATCCAAAGCAGCCCTCGCTAACAGAGACTCAAGCTGGTTATCAATATCGCTAAGCGAACTTTCAGCATTTAGCTCCTTTTGCAAGTATTTCATGCGGGCGCTTTTTACCATATCCATTGTTCCAACCCCTGCCCCAAAGCCAGATAAAATTCTGCGGCCCACAAAAGCTCCGCCAGCGACCCAGCCGCCTGGCCCAACCAGAATGGCGCCACCGATGAGCCCCGCGTTCAAAAGCGTCCGATTGCTGGTTGCAAATTTTACCGTGCGCTTAAACGGGCCTTGATAATTTTCCGTGCCCAGGATGCTTGTTTCGCCTAATTTTTTATACCACGCGGTAAGCCGCTTCGGCCCGGCTTCGCCGGAAATTATGCAGGCTTTTTGTTCAGCAATACGCAAGCCCTCATCCATAGCCTTTTCCGCGTTCACGGCCCTAAGCTCGGCAAACGCAGCATTGTACTCTGCCTCCACCGTATCCAATGATTGCTGAAGTTGGGCGCGGCTCTCGGTATTTTGGACAAAAGTACTTTGCAAAAGACCCTTAGAACGTTCCCATTCCAATTTCTTTGTCAGGTATTGCTTGCGGGCTTCCGTTAGCCTTTCATTTAAGGCAGTTTCAGCATTCACGCGAGCAGCTTCCTCAGGAGTCGTTGCCGCAACCGCAGGTGTTTCCGGCGATGCCGGTATAACTTCAGGTACTGGTTCAACAGCCGGTTCCACAGAAGCCGGGGTTTCCACTGCCGCAACTGCGGGTGCAGGGGCTACGGGCTCCGGGGTGGCAGGCCTGGCGGCAGTGGAA
>Ga0209542_10003788_pt1 | contig 31956 bp, 48 predicted proteins | sample RifCSPhighO2_01_FD_184028 | JGI IMG/M metagenome (GOLD analysis project Ga0209542, IMG submission 184028) | Soil microbial communities from Rifle, Colorado - Rifle CSP2_plank highO2_0.1 (SPAdes) (version 2) | ecosystem: Environmental > Terrestrial > Deep subsurface > Rock core/Sediment ... | reverse complement strand
AATCCGTATCCTTCTCGATCGTCCATTAATCGTCGATTTCACCGTAAAGAACCTGTATGGTCAAGAAAATATCATCTCGCCTGAAGACCCATTCCAACTCGACGCAACCCCGACAATAACAGAACCTCACATCACTCTAGACCCTCATGCACAGCACACATACCAAATCACAAACGCATTCGACGCGTTCACCGGCACTTCAGATAGCCCCTGCGTCCAACTCCCAAGTCTCAATGATAATCTTCCGCCATGTTCATCCACGTCAAATGTCCCTCCAATTAACCAAATCACTCAAGAAACAACAAATTCAGGCGACGCGTGGCCTTCATTAAACAATCAACCGAAATCCGGAGCAATCACTCTCGAAGTCACACGAACCTACAGCGATCGCGACCTCATAAGTCCGACTACAAAACAAGTAACAATCGTCCCGTGCATCGTCCACGATTCAACCACCCCGCCATATCCTTACAACAGTAATCCTCCCAATCCATTCACCGCATACGATGCATCACATGCCTGCTGTGAAGGTGACCCAAACAGTCCAACCACCTGGAAATTAAAGTCTCAAGGTGAAACGTGCTTCACTGAACCGCGCTGTGCCGAAAGTTATTACATCGCTGACTATGTCCATCAATGCGACGGCATCCGCGGCAACCTCTGCGGTAATGACCCTGCCAATCCACCAACGCTCACAAAGCGCACGCCGCTCACCTGCGGCGAAAGTTCCATGCTCGGCTGCAGTGCAATTCCATCCACATGCGCAAACCAAGAATCCTGGAGCATCGCAAATAATGTCTGGTGCTACGGCGATACATTCGGACCCAAAGGCTGCGAAAAAGCATGTACGTCCGGCGAAGTCGTCTACACCGGCAGCGATCCAAACTTCCAATTCATCGGCACTCGTTTCGTCGGCACAACCAACCACAAGTGCGGCTGCGGTATTGGCGACATTGCAACGGCCAAGAAATGCTTCCGCACCGACGGCAGTGGTACGGGAAGTTGTACATTACAAGGATTTAGCTTTGTGTGTGTTTGATGCATAAATAAAATTCTATATCTTCGTAAACTTATTGTCCTCCTTCTTGGCAGCTTATTGAACGATTACTGCGGCAACACTTATGGTGGCTGTCGGTCATGCTTAGCATGCCCTCCGCTCGGCATCCGCCTCGCTCAGCACCATATTATTGCCGCACGAGAACGCTTCTCGCGCCACGAAGGACAACTTGCTCAAAAATCAACAGATTTTTGGCACCTCAGAAACACTGAAAAATGAGGGTCATTTTTGGTGTGCTCAGAAACAGTATGTTTCTGACATTTTGCAAATTTCTGTTTTTTTACGTAACTAGGAGAAAGCCCAGGCTCTGCTGTTACCCTTTTAGCTAATTCTGTAACGTAATTTAGAGAACCAGTCTAAAATTTTACTTGTCTAAGAACTTAAAAATAATAAACCAATCAGTGCAACTTAAACAACTTCTTCATTCCCATGCTGAAAACAATGGACAACAAAATGTAAACGCCCAACCATCCAAACCAATCTTTAATCCCAATAGGCAACACAATCAATTTCTTATATGCCAAAGTTATAGACTTTACCGATCCTTCATATGTTTGCGTCTCAGGAGCATAATTCTGTTCACGTGACACAACAACAGGCTTCGAATAAACCGTTCCATCATGCTCCACATCAATTTTATACTCTCCTTCCTTCACCGCCTTCAAAGTAAAACTAACAAGCTCAGTCGCATTCTTCTGCGCGCCACCAACAACCTGCATATCAGGCGCAACAAGCCGCACCGTTCCCGTCGCCGCAGGATCCATCATCACAGCTACATCAAACGCATCTCCTGGTGCAATAGGAATAAACGCTAAATGTGCGCTTAGCCATCCAAACACCAGAATGATTGGTAAAAATGTAATCAATGTCGGCCGCAAACTATGCTTCATATATTCCATCTGTGCAGACATCGCCTGCTTCTGCAAATCAATCAACGCATCAGGATTGTCTCTACTTTCTTTCATCTTACTCTGATGCGATTTCATATCATCGCGCAACCGTTTCATTTCACTTTGATTCGTTGCATACTTGTAAACGATAGTTGCAATCAATGATAATGCAAAAGAAACAAAGACAATTGTCCATAGCGGGCCTAACAACTGTAGAACTGGATTTAATACCGGGTTAAATATCGTTTCGCTCAATCCCATGTCAATCACGCAAACTTTTTCATCATTGGCAGCTCCATCATGTGCTGCCGTGCAATATCTTCATATAAATTGTACACAATCATAACAGCTAAAAGAATACCTGTTCCTCGAGATAACGCGCCGGTCAAGTCCGCAAGTGCAGCAATGAGTCCTACTGCTGCTCCTCCCATGACTGTCAATGGCCAAATATATCGTCGCAAAATACTTTCAAGAACACGAGGATCTCGTCTAAATCCAGGAACTTGCAGCCCACTGTTCATAATATTTTCAGCTTGACTTCGTGCATCCATGTTCGCAGTCTGCATCCAAAATATAGCAAATATAACGCTTCCTACTACCATAATTCCAAGATATCCTAAGATACTGGGCAATACAGCCATGACGCCAGAAAATCCCGATGTGACAGCTGTTGAAACAACATCGGGAGGATTAACAAACTGTGGTGTCGTCCATCCGAAGAGCTGCGTTCCTAACTGAACATTTGCCAGAAGTGCTGCAACAAGAATAACTGGAATATTAGATGTATAAAAAAACTTCAGTGGCCAACGAATGCCCTGGCCTCGAACACGGCCAAAACTTAATGGAATCTCTATTTTCATTGCTTGCGTATAAACTGCAATCAAGAAAACAACAACCGTGCTTACAATCGCTGCAATCTTTAATGCTGCAGTGAGTGGATCACCAGCTGCTAAACTTTGAACTAATGCGGGTATTGCTCCTACTGCAATGTCTGGATTTGTCGGGCTAGGTAATGGGTTTAATGCGGTTACAAAAACTTGCTGTGCAACTCCTGCAACGATAAACAAGCTGATGCCCGATCCAAAACCCCATTTTGAAACAACTTCATCCATGAACATAACTAAAACTCCGCCTAATATCAACTGAAATACCAAAATCAATTCAAACTGGAAAAACGCCGGCGTTCCTATTAAAGTTTCAGACGGCGCCAATCCGCCCATAAAAACGTAAATAATAGCTTCAAATATAACAAAAAATAATCCTAATACTTTCTGAATACCCTGGAATCGCGCGCGTCCTTCATGCGACTTCAAATCAAACTTAACAATCTGGGCGCCATTTAACAATTGAAGAACGATCGATGCAGTAACTAATGGCCCAATACCAAGGCTCATGATGCTTCCAAAGCTTGCGCCCAGAATGATTGATAAAAATTCAAATTGCTGTAACTGATTCTGACCTAATCCATAAAGTGGAATCAAACTCAGGAGAAGAAACAAAACTAACGTAATAAGCGTCCACTTCAATTTCTCTTTAAACGACAACTTGCGCTGCTGAGGACCTTTAACCTCAGGAAGCAGTTGTGCCAAGGTATCAAAAACGGTCATAGTTATTTACTCGTTTGCCGGCGTAATAGCTTCTCCGCCAGCTTTCTTAACTTTGTCTGCTGCTTTTTCAGAGAATTCTTGAGCGGTTATCTGGAGCTTTATTTTCAGACGTCCTGTCCCAAGAACTTTCTGATACCCCAATGCATTACTATCAACAATATAAATGTCGCCTTTTTTCTGTGCTTTTCCTTCTTTAACATACTTTTCAATATTCTTCTGAATATCTTCAAGATTAATTGCACGAAGGTCTTTCGTTGTCCCGTGCATCTTAAATCCTCTTTGACCAAGAAATATTCCTTGTGCTAAATATTCTTGTTTTCTATGATCGGAATGTTTACCTCGTCCAGTAAAACCACGGCCGCCTCTGTTACCTGCGCCGCGGTGCTTCTTCTTACTTCCCCATCCATGAGTTGTCGCTCCTCGGAACTTCGTGACCTTTTTCCGTCTTTTTACGACCATGTTAGATCATCCTCGTAACTAAATCATCCATCTTTTCGCCGCGATCACCAAGTGCGCCGCCCATGCTGAACGGCGTCTTTATTCCTTTTCTGCCAAATCCTTTGCGTGGTGGCTGTAAACGTGCAACCCCTTCGACAATTTTCTTCTCCAGTTTTGTCATTGTTTCTGGTGTAATAGTTCCCCATGTGACGAAATCTTTTACTTTTTGAACCATTCCTAAAAGATCAGGTCTATTTTCAAGGATAACGCAATGATTTTTTCGGGCTAATTTTAATCGGTGCAATGTTTCTCTATGGTCAGGCCTCATTCCGATAAGTCCACGTACCAATACAACTGTTATTTTAGATGACATGTTGCTCCCTGCGTCCTTCGCAGATTGCTAATTTATCGACATATTCTGGCTTGACTTTCATTTCAACTAACTTATTCAACGCATCTACACATGCGCGAATGAGATTCAATGTCTGAGCTGTATTTCCATATGTTTTTGTCCATACGTCTTGTATACCTGCTAATCGTAATATCTTCTGAAGATCGCGCTGAGCTACTAAACCCTTCCCTTTTGGTGCAGGCATCAAATTAACTCGAATTGCGCCGCATTTACCGACAACTGAATAGGGAATCGAATGAGATTCTCCACACCCACATTGCCAACTTCCGCATCCGCGTCTGATTCGTTGAATACCTAATTTTGCATTACGAAGTGCCTTGTCTCGTGCTGGGACAGTTTCTTTGCTCTTTCCATAACCAACACCAACATAACCATTTCTATTTCCAACAACTGCGCATGTTCCAAAGTTTGGTTTGTTACCTTCAGCAGTTTTCTTCTGTGTTTGTCTAAATACGCGTCGCTGTCCGCCGCCAAACTTACCTTTTGCCTGTCCAATTAAAAGCAAATCTGTTTCTAATTGTGGAAGCAACGCATCAACGATTGGTGCTTCAAATATTGGAATGTGATTATCAAGTATTTCGTCAATGTTCGTCACCGTACCCGCCTTGACTTTTTTACCAAGGGTTGTCTTCGGTACCCAAGCTTCTACTGCTTTCTGCTGATCTGTTGCAGGAAGTGCGCCTGGTTCTACTGGTGCAACAATAACATCTTCTTCAGTATCCGATTTTTCCGTATCACTTTTCATTCTTATCCTCGTTAATTGCCTTTTTTACTTTTTCAAATAATTTCACAATCTCTGTGGGTGAAACTTTCTTCTGAGCATAATCTGTAAACACATCTTTCTTAATTTTTGCATATGCTGCAATATGTTCGCCGCGAATTCGTTCTTCGGATGGCAGCACTTCTTCATCGATTGGTACATCAACGCCTGCATCGCGCACGCCTTTTGCACATGCATAGATTTTGCCTCCAACGATCGGATGAATCAGACCCGTATCAAGAACAGCTTCCGTGATCCCTTTCTTTACTGCATGCTTGCCCAACATAAAGCCCGCTAAATACGCTGCAGGTAGGTTACCCTTGTGAACTGTCCAGCCGTGCTTGTCAAGTATTTTTGAATTTAAACCAGCAAGTACTTTGTCACCGCCGGGTTGATATTCTACAAATTGTACAATGATATTTTTCAATGTTGGCCGAACGACTAATCGTACGCGGCTTGTCTTCAACATATCGCGTCGTTTATTATAGTTCGTTTTACCTTGACGTTTTCTTCGATATTGGACAGTTCGTAATTTTATTCTCATAGTTTCACTTCATCAATTTCTGTTCTTCGAGATACAATTTAATGTGTCTCCTGTTACGGAAATATCCGCCTTTTGCTTTCAAGTATAATTGTCGATATGTATCGTGGTCAATCTTCGCTGAATCTTTCAGCTGCGCCAACAATTTTCGCTGGCTTCGAATAGTGTTAATCCACTTTGTTTTGCGCGCGAGACGTGCAGTTGCCCGTCCTTTTCTTTTACCTGGTCCTTTTCCTTGGCCGCGTTTTCTTTTATAACGCATGCTTCTGAATCGTCCGCGTGATATACCCTGTTCTGGTAAGACTGTAATTGCTCCGTCTTTTGCTAAGCTCCGTACATCCAATTTGGTTATTGCTTCCTTTATCTCGCTCAATCGTGTCTCGTCAAAACGAACACGATATGGTGAGCATTTAAGCACTTTTCCCGCAATCCTTCGTTGATTTGAAATGTCCATTTTTTTACTCCGTCTTTCCGATCATGACTTTTTCAGCTTCAAGTCGCTTCTTTTCTTTGTCATCAGCATCAGACTCTGCTTTAGTATCTTTTGTTTTTTCTTCCTTCTTAGCGCTCTTTTTATCTTCTTTCTTCTCTTCGACGACTACCTTCTGTTTTCGTCCCTTCTTGCGTGCTGCAAGTTCATCTTTAACTTTTTTCTCGTATGCTTTTGAATCCTTAATATTATAAATCGAGATTCCTTTTTTGTGCGCTGCATCGATAATCATGATTTTCTTTCTCTTTCCAACAGCTGCACCAATGACAATTGTGTGTTTTTTCGCATCCAATGTCTGGATGTCCTTTTCATTGAACACGCGCATGGGTGTTAAACCATTCAATAACATGCCACGAACTAATGCGGGTGTTCTATAACCAACATGAACTAATGGAGTGTTACCTTTGCGAATCAGGCGCATCTTTGAATGTTGTCCTGTTGGCCATCTCCACTTTTTTTCGAGTTTCTTAAATCTATTTGTCTGTTGTCGAATAAAGCTCGGCATTTTTGCCTTCATTTTCTTCTTTTGTTCAAGTAATCGTTTGATTGTCATTATAGTCCCTTCCCACCGCGACTGATGATATAACATCCGTCTTGGAATATTCTTCGATCGTGATCTTTGATGCGTGTAAGCAATTCAATGTCCGATGCAGTCATTCCTGCTAATTCTTTATCTGCACTTTCTACTCGAATGATATCTCCTGTAACTTTTATTGTGACACCTTCTCGCAATGGCATCGTTCGCGGAACATGCTCACCCAAAAAGTTCTTGATAACTAATTGTTTTCCTGCAACTGCAACGTTCATTGGGAAGTGAGCAGCACAAGACTTCAACTCATAATAATGTCCTTCTGTTACGCCATGAATCATATTTTTGATGTGTGCAATATATGTGTACAATCTTTTCTTTTCTCGCTTTGTAGCTTTTGACGATTTCAAGACTATCTTTTTCCCTTCAACGTGGCACGATACACGCGTATCTTTGAATGATCTTTTTACTTCCCCCTTTGGTCCTTTGACATCGAGGGTTTTACCTGAAGCAACCGTTACCTTTTCCGGGATTTCAATTTCTTCAACAATATCAATTTTCATGGTTAGTAGCAGTAAGCGAGCAGCGTTCCTCCCGTGTTCATTTTGCGTGCTTCTTCGTGAGTCATTATCCCTTTCGGAGTTGATACGATAATAATTCCAAATCCTTTAGCGGGTAAGTATCGTTTTTCCCATTTTTCTAAATCTTGCAATTGTGTACTGAATCGTGGTTTTATTGTTCCGCACGCATTGACATTTCCAAGCAAGTTCAATTTTAATGATACTCCTCGTCGTTCCATCATTTCTTCTGATAACCCAACATAAGCATGCATATTTAATATCTCTAAAACTCGTTTTACTACTTTAGAGACTGGAGTGATGACACACTCCTTCTTTCCAATTTTTTCAGCGTTATTTATTTTGGATAACGCCGCTGATAACGTGTCGTTCATTGTCATTTTTTATTCCTCAACTGTACTTTTTGAACCCGATTTGTGTTGCGATTTCTCGGAAACACTGTCTGCATAAACCAATTCCATATTTTCTAATATGGCCGCCATTTCTGTTGCATCGTCTGCAATGTCTCAACGCAATGCCGCAGCTTCTTTCTTTTGGTTTGTTAAACTTGTTATATTTGTTCCACTTGACCTTCTTTGCTTTTAATTGTGAGTATGCCTTTTTCCAATCACTTGTCGTCATGATTCATCCTCCACTATTTCCTTGACGCCAAAGTTTTCTTTTACAAACTGCATCGCTTCTGCAGCAGTAATGCTGTGCTTCTTAGGAAGCTTCTTTGCGTTTACCTTTCTCTTTTTAATGTGGAATCCTGGTCGTTCTAATGTTATTGCGACTTCGAGTCCCATGATCTTGATTTCTGGATCGTAGTCAACACCCAAAATATCGACATATTCTGGGATGCCAAATGAAAAGTTACCTTGATGGTCAAACTGCTTGATGCTTAATTTGTACTCTTTCGCGTTCAGAAGTCTCTTTAAAAGTTCTTCTGCCTTCTTTCCGCGCAACGTTATCTTACATCCAATAGACAACCCTGGACGAAGCGACCAATTGGGAATACGTTTGCTTGTTACGGTTTTGAGTGGTTCTACACCGGTGATCTTGTGCAGTAATTTAACCCCTCTCTTTAATCGTTCTTCGTCCTTTCCTGCACCTACATTGAGTGTAATTTTTTCAACGCGTATCTTTCTCATCACATTATTCATGTTGTCCACCAACTGCTATGAGTGACTTGTCTTCGCCAAGTGCAACAACATATTTCTTGAGTGTAACTCTTCTATTATTTTGGTGATCTTCGTAAACTACTTTTTCAGTGCCGTCGAAATCAACAACTCTTCCATGAGCGCCGCTTGCTTTGCCATTGACTATGTAAATTGGGACGCCTTTCTTTAGTTCAACAACTTGTGCTATTTTTCCTTCAGGTAAGTGAAGTAACACGCTATCTCCCACATGAATTTTATTGTCTGCAATTATCGTGCGTCCATCTTGAAGAGCGATCTGAACTTTGCCGCCCATTATCATATTTTTTCCAACAACTCTCGCTATTTTTTTACTGCTTTCTGCTTTTGATATAGGTAATAATGACAATCGTCCTGTTGAGCTAATGACGACACGATAGTATTTGTCTACATCGGGTAAACTTAACACATCAAGCAATCCAATGGACGCGTGCTGATTAGTTTGTCGTACACCGTTGACTAAGACTGTTTTTTGTTTGAATAATAACTTCATTTCGCGAGCTGTTTCTACATCATGGAGCATGTCGCGCAAGACTACAAGTAATGGAAGTACATGATCCATCTGATGACCTGACGGAGATGGTCGTATAACAAACTTCTGATCTTTTCGTGCAATGTGCCATCGTCGTGGCGCCGTTAATCTCTTTAAATGGCTCATCGTTTTCCCTCTGACTTGATTGTAATTTTCCTGCCTTTCGCAGCATTCAACTCAACAACTAATACTTTTGATGGATGAACTGGAACTAACGTCTTCGATCCATCTTTCTTTGATCGTTCGACACCTGTGATATATATTCTTCTCGTTTTTCTATTGACTCGTTCGATTGCGCCTTCACGCTTTGCGAAATCGCCACGCATGATGCGTACTTTATCGCCAACACGAACTGAGATGCTTCGTCGGCCATGCTTCTTTCGTAAGTCTTTTGAAATATGTGCGCTCATCAATTTCTTTCGTAAGTGCAGCGGTAAGTATGCGACGTACTTACGCTGTTTTCGCGCTTTACTGCTCGATTTCCATGATCGTGAGTGTTGTTTCATTTTTTCCTCAAACTATGATACTTGCTAAACGTGCGACTGCTGGCCATCGGTCAGCTGCTTCCTTTGCAATTGGCCCTTTAATTAATGTTCCCTTTGGATTACCGTCTTCGTCTTTTAAGACAACTACCGCATTATCTTCAAATTTTACACGTAAACCGTCTGGTCGTCTGTACTCTTTCTTTTGTCGTACAATAACTCCAAACACGACTTGTTTTCTCATGTCTGGCCGTCCACGTTTGACACTTGCAAGAATCATATCTCCAACGCCAGCTGCTTGGATTCTTCCTTTAACAGTTTGGTCATGCTTGACTGCAAATAAACGAACTACCTTTGCACCAGAGTTATCGCAGGCCTGAAGCTCTGCACCAAACGGTATTCCTCGTGTTACTCGTGCCTTTACTGCCTTCATTGTGTGCCTCGCGCAAGTACTTCAACAATTGCAAAGTTTTTTGTCTTGCTGATTGGTCGCGTCTTCATGACTCGTACTGTATCGCCAACTGCAGCATCGATGCATGGTGCATTGTGAACTCGTAACCGTGATCGTCTCAATTCAAAACGCTCGAATTTTGGAACAAAATATTGACGTTCCCATTCAACTGTCGCGCTTCTGCTTGCGTCTTTTCGTATAACTTTTCCTGTGTATGTCTCTTTCTTGACGAGGACATTACCATGATAAGGACATTTTCTATCTTCGCAGGTTTTCTCCGGCATTACACCAGTACCGCGCGTTTCGTTTTCCGTTTTGTTGCTTTTTGCCATTTACTTGACCTCGATTGTTTCTTCCGGAAATCCAAGCCCCATAAGCACATGTTTCGCTCGTTGCCTGTGATCTCCTTGAAGTTCAATTTGACTTCCTTTTACCGTGCCACCGCACGCAAACTTCATCTTCAACTTCTTCGCCAAATCGTCGATATCGACTCCCTTTTCGAGTCCTCTAACGATCGTGTAAACTTTGCCGAACTTTCGGCGCTCAGTTGACACTTCGATCTTCTGACTTTCTCGTGCGATTGTTTCACAAACGCACAAGTCTTTTGGTAAACCGCAGTTAGGGCAGATTTCAGACATTTGTCTTGGAACCCTCCTTCTTTGTCGTCTTCGCTGCGTGTTTTTGAGTGGGATGCGATTTTTCCATTAACATTCGTGCAATAGTTCTTTTCATGACACGTAACAATCCTGGATTTTTTGGTGTTGCTCCGAGTGCAACCTGTGCATTTGCTTTCATTAATTCCTTGTGGACCTCTTGTAATTTATCATGCATTTCTTTTTCTGACAATGCGCGAATTTCTTTCATATTCATTCAGCTTCACCTGCGGGTTCTGCTGCAGCTTCTTCAGCTTTCTCTTTTTTCTTTCGAGGTGCTCGTTTCTTCGGTTTTTCTTCTGCTGTTTCTTTCGGCTCAACAGCAGCAGCTTCAACTGGTGCAACTTCGACTTTTTCAGTAACAACAGCTTCTACTACTTCTCTTGGTCGGATATCGTCGGGCAATCGTACATTTGGCGGCATAATACTGACACGAATGCCCACCGTACCTGGCTTCAACTGTGCGCCCTTCGTTGCCTTTCTAATTGCCATCTGTGCTGCGTCGCCGCATTTCTTAACATATCCCATGTAAAATCGCCATGATCGTGCGCGTGCGCCTGGTACTTTTCCAGAGATGATTACTTCAATACCACGTGCACCTGATTCCATTACTTTTTCCATCATCTTGTGACCGATACCTTTGAATCTGTTCGTGCCAAATCGTTCAAGTGAACTGACTATTTTTTCTGCAACGATATTTGCATCCAAAAATATGTTATCGACTTCACTGATTTCTACTTGTGGATTTTCTAAATTGAAATTCTTTTTGAGCAACTTTGTTAAATCTTTAATGTTTGACCCTCGCCGTCCAACAACTAAGCCCGGTCGGCTTGCGTAGATAATAACCTTTTCACCCATCGGTGTCTTCTTCATGATAGTGTGACTATGTCCAACGTTTCCAAGTGTCTTGTCAATAAATTCCTGAATCTGGAATTCTTTGATTTTCTGTGTTACAAATTCTCTCTCCATCATAAAAACCACCTGTTTTTATGTGGTACCAAAAATTCACAATTTTTATGTACCATCATTTGCGCTCACCGGTTGTCTTTGTTTCTTTTTTCTGTTCTTTGACTTTATCTTGTCGTTCTTGTAAAATTATTTCAATGTGAGCACGTTTCATGGATCGTCCGCGATGTCGTCCGCCATGTGATGGTCGTGACGCTTTATGTGCTGCAATGTGTACTACTGCAAGTTTTTCAACATTCATCCCTTTGAACTGTGCATTTTTCTCAGCTGATTCAACGAGTTTGAGTATGAACTCTGTCGTCTTTACTGGGAATCTGCCGGACATCATGCCGTGCTTGTGTCCCAAATCCTGATTGAATCGTTTATATGGGACTGCTCGTTTCAACTCGATAACTTCTTTCAAGTGCTTTTTTGCAAGTGTAAGTTTCTTTCCTCGAATGAATCCGCACACTTCGAGACTATGCTTAAAGCTGATTGGAAGATCTCTCCCAAGCGCTCGTGCCCCTTCCATTTCCGTTGTATAAAAGTGTGCCATTTATTTCACCGAGATTGCCGCGCTGCTTCGTGTAGCACCAATACCAGGTGCACTGTGTTTAACTGAACTGCGCGTCATAACAAATTCTCCTAATCTATGTCCTAACATATCTAATGTAACATGAACCTGTGTGAATACCTTTCCACTGTACACATCGATTTTTTTGTCAAGCATTGATGGCAATATGACCATATCTCTACAATGTGTTTTAACTGTTTCAGATTTCGCAATGTCTTTGAGCAGAATCTTTTCCATCTCTGTAAATCCTCGCTTTATCTTTCGTCGAGATCGTGATGGAATCATCTGTGTAAAGTCCGCAATATCCATTACTGCGACTTCTTCCTTCGTTTTTCCATGCCAATTTTGAATGCGTGCCATGATTACCTCTTCGTCCTTCCTGTTCTTCGTGGTGACAGCTTACCAACTTTTCTACCTGGTGGAGCGTTCTTTGGAGCAATTGTTGGCTTACCTTTCTTCTTACGTTTACCACCATATGGGTGATCAACAACGTTCATGCTAACTCCGCTAACGATTGGCCACAATTTATTCTTTGCTTTCATTGCAAAATATTTCTTGCCAGCTCGCAGGAATGGTTTTTCTAATCGTCCGCCGCCTGCAACAATACCAATGGTTGCTCTGCAGCCTGGATAAAATACTTTTTCTTGTTTCGAAGGTAATCTGACAGTAACACCACTTGAATTTTTCGCAACTATCTTAGCAAAAGTTCCACCAGCGCGTGCAAACTTTCCACCGTCGCCAGGTTGATGTTCGACATTACAAATCATTGTTCCTTCTGGAATATCTTGGAGGGTCATACTGCTTCCAACCGCTTGTGAGGGCATACCAGATGTAACTGCATCTCCTACTCGAATACCTTCAACTGCAACAAGTAAGCATTCTTCACCGTCTTCATACTGAACTCGTACAAGAGGTGCGCTGTGACCTGAACAATCAACAAACTCAACAACTTTCCCGTTGAATGGATTAAATTCCTGTCTGTATTCAACTTTGCCTTTCCATCGGTGACTGTTCGCTCTATAACGAGGACCACCCTTTCCGCGCTTTTGTTGAATAAGATTCTTACCCATTTTACATCAATCCAAGGTCCGTCGCAATATCAATCGCGCGATAACCTTCTGCAAGTCTTACGTATGCACGTTTTTCTTCTCGTGCTGTCACAACTGTGTTAACTTTTGAAACTTTAACTTTAAACAATTCTTCAACTGCTTTTTTGATCTGTGCTCTCGTCGATTTCATTGATACTGCAAATGCCAATTTATTTTCTGATTCGAGCAATCGAATATTCTTTTCAGTCGATAATGGATATAGTAATACTCCATATACATCATTTCCCATTCCTGTTGCTTTTTTCGTTGTCATTAGATAAATAAGTTTTCTTTTGATAATCTATCGAGTGCCTTTTCACTCCATAATGTTGCTCGTCCTGCCGTTGCGCCGGGTGCAAGTACTTCTGCATTTAATTCCGAGACTTTAACAACGTCAACGCCTGGAATATTTGAACCTGATTGTAATAATTTACAGTTGTCTGAAACAACGATTAACACACTTTTCTTTCTCTTATATTTTCGACCGCGCATTTTTCCTCGTCCTGCACGAACTTTCTTTTCAGCTCCTCGTGCCAGTTCCTGTTCGAAACCTAATGTCATTAACACTTCAAAAATTTCACTGGTCTTCTCAACATTTTCTATTGCGCCGTCGACTGCAAAAGGATAATCTTGTGGGACGTGATGGCCTCTTCGGGTAACTAAATCTTTAACAACTGTAGCGGCAATTGCGCTTCGAATTGCTTTTCTATTTTCTTTCTTGTTAACTTTTTGATCGTGAATTAATGTAGCTTTCGGTGGGTGTGCACGTCGACCTTTAACCATGCCTGGTGCGACAGCTCCTACCCAGTAGAATCGTGTTCCTCTCTTTGTTAATGATTTTCTTGGAACTCTGCTGATACCATGACCATAAGATGTTTTGTAATCGCGTCGTCTGCGGCTGAGTTTTCCACTCTGTCGTTGACCAGCTCCTAACTTAGCAGCATATACTTGTCGTCGATTTTTTTGGATTGCTTCAACTGCTCTCTTAATTATTTCTGGTCGTAATTCTTCTGAAAACTGCTGAGGTAAAACAACACTTCCCTTCGCTTTCTTGTCCAATCCTAATGTAGTGAGTTTCATATGATCATCATCTTAACGACAGGTGCATCTTTTGGCACTTTTTTATTCGGTCGCATCGGCTGCGTGAATGTAATGACACGCTTCTTGCTTCCTGCAACTGAACCTTTAATTAACAAAAATGGATTTTTGACTAAACCATACTTGTGGAATGTATCTGATGCAAATTCCTTATGGTCGCCAATCTTGAGGACTAGCTTGTTATAATCAACACGTTGTTGGTAACCTAATCGTCCGCTGTGAGGTGCTGTCCACATACTTGGTCCACCCCATGCGCCACGTACGTTCGCACGTCGTGATTTTTCTGACTTGTGATGACGCAACATGACGCCATGTCTCTTGACTGGCCCTTGGAATCCTTTACCTTTTGTTATAGCATGAATGTCTGTTAAATTTCCTGCAGAAAAAACTTCATTAATAGTAATCTCCTTGCCCAACTTTTCTTGCGCATATTTGAGCTTTTGGTCTTTCGTGCCACCAAGTGCAATTTCTGCTACTTTTGGCTTCTTCGTGCCAAAGCCCATCTTGCTTGGCTGAGTCGCAACAAGTAATCGTACGTCATCAAAATGTTTAACGTCTTCAATCTTCTGTGTCTTTTTTGCAACAGGTAATGCTCGTGCAAGCTCTTTGTCGAATGGTAATGATAAAACCGTAGAAACTGTATGTAAACCGCCTAATTGATTTTTGTAAAAATGAGCTGCAATAACCTTTAATGGCGGGCATTCAACAACCGTTGCTGGAATTGAAATTTCTTCGCCCTTTGTCATGCCTTTTGGTCGATTATCAATGACTTGTGCATGGCACATACCCACTTTGTAACCTAAGAATCCTAATGGTTTAGCGTCTTTGGATATTACCCAATTACGTATGCGAGCCGTCTCTCTAACTGAGCGTACTCGATGCCAGAATTGCAATGTTCCGCGTCTTGGTGCGTGTGCTTTACCCATGGTATATACGATCCTAGAAAAGAGCCGGTGATATGCAACGAGTGCAAAACAACCTATTCATGAAGACTTCCGTATCAGAATCCCTGACGTTAAGCTTCTTTTCAGGCTTATGTGCTCATGTTAAATCGTGCGATGAAACATGTGGGCTTGAGAGAAAGGAGGTTACTTATAAAGGTTCCGACTAAGTTTTTATTTAAAAAGGGACCGCCGCTGGGACTCGAATTCCTGTACGTCAAACCGAAGCTTAAGCGTCTCCCAGTTCCCCCGGGCCACAGCCAGGGATAATACCCATATACTACGGCAGTCATCAAGAATAACCCGAAATTACTTCATTTATAAACATTTGTCTTCCAATCGGAAGCAAATGTGCTCAATAACTTGTTATTGACACTTTATCTGCGAGCCTTCAACAAATCCATCACATACGGTACCGCGAAAACCGCACCGTACAATACCGCTATAATCCAGGGATTACTTCGGGTAATAACTCCACCTGACTGCTCAACATATCCAACCACAACTTTCCACAAAATAAGTGCATTTGCCGTCGATATCAATGGCACAAAAAAACCTGCAAATAATCGATGGCTCTTTTCTAAATGCGCAACATCGAGCAGTAAAAACGCATACATGATGCCAATAATCAATGCAATAAGCAACGTCACAAAGTCAAAAAACGTCGAGTTCAATATCGTCAAAAACGGTACTAATATAGACGACACGAGTAAATTCGCACAAACGACAACGATGACGCTGCTCCAAAAAACAAACCGATAGCGTGTTTTATGTACGGGATGATGCTTCTTCTTTCGAGCCGTGCGTTCCGCTTTCTTTATGTGCTTGTCCGCAAACTTCTCCGGAACAATGTTAAGTTTAACTGATTTCTTCACAATTCTTCCCCTTTTCGTAATCCTACTAATATCTCGGCATATTCCAAAAACTTCTTAGCAACAACATCGTAGTTATCTTCAAGTACATCAATGTCAACTTCAGCAGACTGATTTTTTAATTCAGCAATCATCGTAACGTGTCGTCGATACTCTTCACGTCGTTTATAAGGCGCTTTGATAATTTCTCGCAAGAACGTATAGAATGTAATAAATCTCTTTAACTCTTTATCATCTTTATACAATTCCGCAAGCAGCTCAATCTTATCTTTCTGAACGGGCGGTATCTTTGTGATTTTCTTCAGTTCTTTGTTATGCTCTAAAATCCCTTCCATGATGTAATCAAATGCGCTGACCATGCGATTAAGTGCATTACGTATAATATCAACAGTGCGTGTATACTTGAGACTGACATAAATAATATGGTCAACTCGTTTCAACTCTTCTTTTGCTTCTTCTAAATATTCATTCATGCTTGACAATATCCTCCATAATACTCACGAACTCTTTGACAATGCGTACATAATCTTTTAATTGTGGCACCGTAACTGAAATCGTACTATAATCATCTTGGCATATAATAAAGCTATCCTTCCTGCGGAACTCAACTTTACTTTTTCGGTGAAGCGCAATAATCTCTTGGATTTCCCGAATAAATTCTTCGTATTTCTTCTCTATCTTATGTGCAGGCACTATTTTAGCACGAAACAAGTTAAATTTACTCTCAAAGTTATCGTGAAATGGTGGGATTTTCTTAAACAGTCGCTGATGCCATAATATTGTGGTCATCGTGCTTGTAAGCGCCAGAAATACGTTATCAAGTATGCTTACTAAGAGTTTCGGATCCTGGAGCACAGGATACGTCACATACAACATATGGTCCGCCGTCTTAAGATTCTTGAGTGCCTTCTCGCGGGCTTCCTCATATTTCTCCATTACGGGGGGTAAGCGCTCGAACTTTAAAAAACTATACACTACATTTCTTCCCGCAAATCGGCCCGCAATCAACACCTTCTTCATCCATGCCCTGCGCACGATCTCTGCACGTTAATGGTACGCATGCGACGCTTTCGCCCACCGCTAAACACCTTTTCTTATCTCCACAGGGCAAGATTGTTTCTCCTTTTTGTCCATTCGGCAAACAGCGCACCTCAATAATGTTATTCAAATCCTTGCATTTATCTTTAAATGTGCCGTCAATCGCCGTCACAACTCCAGGCCATGTCGGTTGTCGTCCATTTCCTTCGACTGCATCAGTATCGATACATTTTTGTACGGGTGCAGTCGTCTCCGCCGAATCTGTAGTATCTGAGGCAACATCCGAGCCACCTGATTCAACTGTTGCACTTTTGATTGTAACCTGTTGACTACTACATGCAGAAAAAACAAACATCGCTAAAATTAAAATTGCTAACAAAATCTTTCTCATCGTCTCACCTTTTTTTTAAACTAAAAACGTTATCCTTGCTCCGATTTCAAATTCATGATCGCCTGAGCAATATCACCGTCGCTTGCCTCAAGCGCCTCACGTGCAGCATCTGCGTTGACATTCGCTTGTTGCATAACCATATCAACATCCTCTTGTGTAAATTTTTCAGCTGGCTTGTGCGGTGTATGCGTTACCAGTACAGGTCTCTCATCTGCTTCGCCCGTGATCTGCCAGCTCACTTGTCCCATCATCTTGACTTTAGCAACTTGTGGATTCAGAATAACAATATCTTTACCCAGTGTTTTAATAACAACTTCAGAAGCCTGAATATCTTCCTGCTGCATGCCAAGCTTTCGCATTGCTTGCTTTACAGCGCGTGGATCCATGCCTGGGAACATTTTACACCGTTCCGCCAAACACATGCAGTGCAATAATAATCAATATAACAATAACTGTTATAACAATGACATGTCCTGGAGAAATCTGTATCTTACTTTTATAGTCGTCAAAATAACGTGTTAAACCGCCCATGCCTGATGGCATCCGAATTTTATTGTCTCGTGTCATTGTGAAAATTGTGGATGGTGTAAGCCACCTTTTGTTATGCGTCTCGGAGAGAACCGCAGTTCAGGACATTCTACTGAGCGTCAGTATTATTGACTTGCACCAGTCAAGATTCGCCGTTTCATCGCATCCTTTACGCGAAGTCAGGAGGTTATCTGAGCACGCTCGCGCATGCCGTCGCACCCATCATCCCATCATAAAGGCCGTGTCGTTTCTAGTCCAGAGCTTTCCATTGCTGGAACTTTCTTCCGAAAGTGACTTTGTCCGCATGCGATATCATCAATACACATCGCTGCGGGGAGGGTGGACTTTCCTCAGCCAATGCACATCAGCGTCACCGCCGACTTCAATCAGCCGTAGTCCTGCACCATCCACAGAAGCTTATGAACTATTCCTGTTTATAAAGTTTTGCGAATAGTAATAAGTACGTTTACTAATAAAAACTCTCTGCGCTCTTAATTAGCTAATGGTGTGCAGCACGACGAACGTTCGTCGACTGATGCGTGCCCCCTGAGCTGATTAAATACGTCGGAGTAGGACATATATTTTTCACAATCTACAAAAGCTAAACAAGTACAGGTTCTTCAGATAGTACTATCGCTCTAAGTATCATCACGTTATAATCTGCGTTCAATGCTATCAGTTTCAATACCCTCAGTAATTCGCCGAACATCTCTCTGCATATTTTCATGGAGTTCCTTATCTTTTTGACGAACAATGCGTGCATATAATCCAACCATTATTCCTGAAACGATGAGTCCAGCAGACAATCGTGGATTGCTGTCAAAACATCCGGGTAATGCACCGATAGCTAATCCATAACTAAACGTCTCCATTTTTTCCGCAAAATCGAATCTTTGATACAACGACATAATCTCACGTTTTCCCAAACACCTGAATCAGAAGCTTCCCCTGTCCGCGTTCAAGTACTCGTTCTTCAACTACTAAAAATCCAAACTTTTTAGCATCCTCAATACACGATTGCCCCGTCGTGACTACAACAACTTTTTTCGCGACGTAATCCGCCTGATAAAATAACTCTTTAAACTCTTTTCCAATCGGCTGTGCAATGAGGATGTCGATCTCTTTGTCTCCAAACTTAATGTCCATCCAATCATTTTCAATGCGCGAAAAAGTAATCGCACGCTCAACGCCTGCGATCTTTGCATTCTTCTTTCCTGCGGTCACGTCACGCAAATCAATGCTAATACCTCTCATTTTAATTTTCTTCTTCGATTCCTTATCATATTTTTCAAAAAATTCCGTTGCGTCTTTCTCTGCAAATTCATTCAATTTCCAAAACGCAAATTTATCTTTTCGATAATAGTTAACTGCTTTTCCAAGGATAAACAACGCCGCCTCTATCTCGATAATTCCGCCTTTCGTGAATGTGCTCACAACTAATTGTTTGCCGTCATACCCTGCAATACGCACAATTCCATACGCAATCGTTCCTTTGAGACTCGCTGCATGACTGAACACTTTGTAATCACGAATCGCCATGTCGAATCCAACAAAATCAATTCCGATAGTACATGCGTTGTCCTCGATATGGACATAAAAAATAACCTCGGCATTCTTGTATGATGCGCGTCCGCCCTTTTCAATGACTATTTTCCCCAGCGCTTGTTCAACATCTACACTCTTGAATTCATGTTCTCCATTTCGTGAACACTCAATCATCGTTGTTTTGTCTTTAACTCGGGATAAATCCAATGTCAAAAAATTCTTCTCAATATCTTCAACCTCTTTAAATTCAAAACTCGAAAGAAGTAATCCAACGCGCCGAATTGACTGTGACTTATAACAAAGGAAACACAAATCATCTAACTTCTTCACGTCAAAAAAAACAAGCGTGCCGTGAACAGTGGCTTTCACATCGATCAGCTCACCGAGCTCACGAATAGAAATGTCTTCCAAACCTTTTTCACAGACTGCAAATGCTTTATACAAAGTCGTCTCCATCGGTTTTCTCATTTTTTGTTACATCGGGTATCTGCTGTGCTATGTTCTCCAATTCATCATCAAAATCTAATAGTTGATCATCTTTCTTAGCATCAACGACTGGTGCAACTGGCCCAGAATTAATTTCCGGCAAATCTTTTGCGTCTTCTTTCACAATACTTTCAACTGCCATGAGTTGATCATTCTCATCAAGTCTCATAATACGAACACCTTGTGTTGCACGTCCAATAACGGATATGCCTGCTGCAGGCGTTCGTATAACAATGCCATTCTTTGAGAGGAACATCAATTCATCGTCTTGCGTCACTGCTTTAACACCTACAACTAGTCCATTTTTGTCCGTCAAATGAATATTAGTAACACCACTTCCGCCTCGGTTAATCAGTCTATATTCTCCAATCTCTGTGCGTTTTCCATACCCTTTGTCAGTTACTGTTAGTAGCGTCTTTTTCTCGTCTACAACTTCCATCCCGACAACAATATCTTTGTTCTTCAATCGAATACCGCGTACGCCGCCTGCCGTTCGTCCCATCGGTCGAACATCATTCTCATCAAAACGCACAGCCATACCTTCGCGTGTCGCAATAATAATCTGTCGAGTGCCGTCGGTCATTTCAGCACCGATCAATTCATCTGCGCCATCAAGTGTGACTGCATGAATACCACCGCGTCGTGGCCTGCTGAACGATTCAAGCGATGTTTTCTTCACGGTGCCCATTCTCGTCGCCATAAACACAAATTTCGTCGGCTCAAATATTCGGACAGGGACAATTGCATTTACCTTCTCGCCCTCCATCAGCGAAAGTAAATTAACGAGCGGCTTCCCTTTTGCATAACGGCTTCCTTCGGGAACTTCGTACACTTTCAGCCAATGAACCTGTCCTTTGTTCGTAAAACATAACATATAATCATGTGCGTGCGCAACAAACAGTTTTTCAACCCAATCTTCTTCCTTTGTTTCAGTTCCTGTAATACCCTTGCCACCACGTCGCTGCTGCTTATACACGTCCAGCGGTATACGTTTTACATAACCCGTATGGGTGACAGTAACAACACTTTCCTTATCTTCAATCAATTCTTCGAGAATAGTGTCGTCTTCTTCTGTCGTCATTAAAACAGTCTTTCGTTTATCGCCAAACTTCTGTGCAACTTCTGTTGTCTCATGTTTAATAATTTGAAGTATTTTTTCCTCAGAACTTAAGATCGTCTTATATTCCAAAATCTTGTGCATTAATTCTTTATGTTCATCGCGAATACTCTGTTGTTCGAGGCTGGCCAATTTTTGAAGTCTCATTTCAAGAATCGATTTCGCCTGAAGATCCGTAAGCGTGAACGTCATCATCAAAAAGTTCTGTGCGTCTGCAACTGCCTTGCTCTTTCGAATGCCTTCAACAACGTCGTCGATGTTATCGAGTGCAATAATTAAACCTTCCAAGACATGTGCCCTTTCTTGTGCAATGCGCAATTCATATTCCGTTCGTCTCCGCACAACAATCTGTCGGTGCTTGACAAATTCCTGTAACGCAGTTCTTAATGTTAATAACTGCGGTTGCCCGTCTACAAGTGCTAGAAATATAATGCCAAACGTCGTCTTCAATCGCGAATACATATACAGTTGATTTAACACAACTTGCGGCTCAACGCCCTGTTTCAGTTCAATAACAACACGAATACCGGTGCGATCACTTTCGTCGCGAATGTTGCGAATACCCTCAATGCGTTTATCGCGCACATGATCCGCAATCTCTTCAATCATCATCGACTTGTTAACCATATAAGGGATCTGAGAAACAATAATACGGTCGTCTTCAATATCTGCAACTGCCTTGACCGTTACTTTACCGCGTCCAGTTTTATACGCTTGAAGAATACCATTACGTCCGGCAATCGTTGCGCCTGTCGGAAAGTCCGGCCCAGGAACAAACTGCATGAGTTCTTCAACTTCTGCGTTTGGATTATCAATCAAGTGAATAACTGCTGCACAGACTTCAGAAATATTATGCGTTGGGATATTCGTCGCCATACCCACTGCAATGCCTGTGCTTCCATTTACAAGTAAGTTAGGAATCTTGCTCGGCAATACTTTTGGTTCCTTAAGGCTTGCATCAAAATTAGGTTGAAAATCAACTGTGTCTTTGTCAATATCTGCAATCATTGCCTGCGCCATCTCGTTAAGACGCGCTTCAGTATAACGGTATGCAGCCGCGCTGTCACCATCGATTGAACCCCAGTTTCCCTGACCTTGAACAAGCGGATAACGTAACGAGAAATCCTGTGTCATGCGTACGAGTGCATCATAAACCGACAAATCGCCGTGAGGATGCGTTTCCGCAAGAACTTTACCAACGATGTGCGCACTCTTTTTGAATGGCTTGTTGTAAAATAACCCGCTATCATGCATCGCATAAAGGATACGTCGGTGAACAGGTTTTAAGCCATCGCGAGCATCCGGAAGTGCACGTCCGACGATAACTGACATAGCATAATCTACGTACGCTTGCTTCATTTCCCCTTCAATCATCTGGGTTATAATTCGCGGATTTGGTTCCATTTTTTAAGCTCAATTCTCGATTATGATGGGGTTTTTAAGCATTGTGGGGTTTGACGTTTTGGATTTAGTCTATTAGTAACTTCTTTTTAATATTGCAAATAGTAAACTGAAATAAGCCCCTGGTGAGTGGTAAACATAGTAACATTTATAAATGGCTCATTTCATGGGTTTAAAATGGTAACTTATATTAGTGAGTTTAGCTTTAAACAGCGTATGGCAAATAATGGAAATGAATACGCTGCTGTTCTTGAAAAACTAAAAACGGGAGAATCCCTAGTAGACGCATATGCACATCGAATAGGTGCAGAGATGCGATCGATTGACCGATTAATTCCTAAAATAGGTGCCCTTAATCCGATGTATGCACGAGTAGATGAGTTCCTCCGAGCTCACACGGGAATGGGCTATGAAGATTTCATACGCAGCGCAAGACCAGAGGAATTAATAACAGAAGATTATGGAAAACTCCCTCCAAAAATGCGGCGAAGATTATTCGATTATCGAGCACGTCTTCATGTAGCTGCATTAGAACATTGTGAATCAATCGGTTTAGATATTTCTGAGATTCTTACCAAAGCTTCATCTATCAAAATTCCATTTGTAAAAAAAGAGTCAGCGGAGCCCGCATTCGATAAACTTGCAGAATTACTTATTCGCCCTTGATGCGATACTCTGCTCCTCCTTTAGCTTCTTTCCATCCTGATGCATGAGCAAACTGAAGAAAAACTTCTTTTCCCTGATTGTTAAATGCATCAACATCGCGTAATTCAATATAATGGCCTGAAGCAGTATTGTACGCTTTGATAAAACCGCCTTCTACCAAAACTTCGCCAGCGCCAACAACACTTTTTCCTCGCGCTAATGTAGAATGAGGCAATTTGTGAGGCCTTCGCATGTTATCAATTTTTTCTTTATTCATCTGCGGCATATCATGCTGAAATGTTTGGCGATTTGCAACAATAAAATTACCCTCTTCATCGACAATCCATACATACCATGCATTTGCCGGCTGTCCAAAATGTATAAGTTTCCCTTTTTTTGAACCTTCATGAGCAATGTGTGATTCTACATCAATAACACGTCCTCCTTGTGCTGCATGACCTTCATAGAATTGCGCTTCATAAGTACTTCTTTTATTTGGCTCCTCGATCAGGCTACCTTTCACTGATTTCTCGATTTTTTCCTGAAGCGGTGTAACATCATATTGCTTGCTGCTCAAGTATTCTTGTTCCATGTCTTCGACGATTGAATCTTTATTCACGGGAAATCTCTTCCAGTGCTTCACTTTTTCTTCAAGATTGCCTGTCATTAAAATTGCTACTGCAATTATCATAATAGTTAAAGCAACAAGTGTGCGAACTCCCGTCGGAAACGATACACCTACGGCAGCTCCCGTTACATCTGAGGGCAAAGGAACAATGAGAACAACACCCACTATCATTAAAATAATTCCCACTAATTGGCGGAATTTAATTCTCATAATCTATTCAACACCACTACAAATACATAATGAATAACTCACTCCTCTTCTTCAGCTTCTTCATCTTCGTCAAGTGCATCCGCCGCTTCCTTTGCCAGCTGTTCTTCCGTCTTCTCAACAACTGTCTTCTCCGTAAGCTTCTTTGCTTCCTGTTCCTCAATGCGCTGTTCTTTTAATTCAATTTCCTGTTCAGATCTTTGAATTTCTTCCTGGATATCTGGAGGAATAACCTTTCTGAATGCTTCTTTTGCATCCTGTGTTGGCAAGTCAAAATATTCAAAAAATTTCGATGTTAATTTAATGCGATACGTTCTACCGTACTTCTCTTTCATAATAAATTCGCGCTCTTCGAGCATCTTCAAATGATCGTATGCCTTGTTATGTCGAATTTTAATCAGGTCGCTCTGGATGATGGGATATCTCCATGCAATGACTGCAAGCGTCTCCATAACACTTTTATCCAATTCAGTCGTCTGAACTAAATTAGTAACTAACGGCAAATACGTATCTTTAACTGTAAATTTCCAGAACTTTCCCTTCTGCTGCAATGTGAGTGCACTCTGCTGATCATTATTATAATCGCGCGACAATTCTAGAATAATCGCGTGCGCATCATTTTCAGATAAACTACAAAAACGTGCAACGTCTTCTACTGCAATGTCTCGTCCGACTGCAAATAAAACTGCCTCAACTTTCCGATGGTTCTCGCTCTTCATCCGTCTTCACCTTATACAATTCGCCTTCTTGTACAATAACTTGCTTGTCTATAAGTGTATCTAAAAAATCTTCAAGAACTTCTTTTTTTATACCAATCAAGCCGCTCAATTGTTCTGACGTGAGCGTATTATGCCGAAGCAATAATCTCACAAAATTCTGCAATAAATCCTGGACATTTTTCCGTAAATACATGACTTCCGTCTTCGTTTGTTTCGCAATCATGTCAAGTTGGTGTAATCGTGCTTGAAGATCATTAAAAAACGTCGTTGTCCGCTGGCTTGTCCATGATATTTCTTCAGGTTCGATTATTTCAATTGATGCGGGCATATAGTTCAAGCAGAACGCTGTAAGCGTTTGAGGCTCTTTCATGAGCATTTCAATTTCTGCAAAAACCGTCCACATCTGCTTGATCTGTCCTTCTTCTTGTGCATTTGTATCGATAAGCGTCGCATCTGCCATCTGTACATCAAGAACCGAAATCTGTTGTTCTGTTTTAATTTTCTCAATATATTTTTGCATCGTCTGTTCGATGTGTTCTTTTGGTTTACCCATTAATTCAATGACGATGCGGCATTTCAGCCATCCTTCCATAAGCAATTGTTTCTCGGTCTGCATGGGAAACCTGGCGTAAATTATGATATTTAAACATTCGTATTTCTGGGAGTTGTTTAGCTAATCTGTGCCTACAGCGTTCATATCGTGTTTTGTAGACTATAATAAGGCCTTCGCGTGCAGCACGACGTCGTCGTGTTGCGTTTCTCCATTTGCTGATTAACGACGTCAAAGTAGAACATCTAATCTTCCTCATCTACAAAAGCTAAACAAGTACATCCTCTTAACCTGAACCTCAACTTTTCCGTAACACCAAACTAACCGCAAGCAACCCCATCGCCGCACTCGCAATCCACGGCGCAAGTTCTCTCATGCGAACCGACGTCGACTCATAAATGACTATGCCTCGTTTCTGCTGCAATTCGTTCATGTCAAATCGTTGATATGCGCCCGATTGCTTGTCTCCATCGTCTGATTTAACCTCAGAGTTAGTACTGTTGATTACCTCTTTATTCTCAGTCTGCGCAACAACCTCCTCAATGAGTTCTTTTGGCGTCTTCTGTCCATCTTTGATTATGCTCACTTTCAGTTTGTATGCTCCTTCAATCGTTTGATTCACAATAAGTGGAAATACAACTCTTTCTTTTTCCAGCGGTTTTAATGTAACTTTCCGCATAGTACTTTCTGCAATTCTCGTCGAACCCCTGTAAATCCATGCAGCAATCTGGAATTCATGAGGTTCATTGTCTCCCTCGATATCAACATTCACATCAAACTTTTTGTGCGACTCAATAATTTCGGGATAATCTACACTATAATTCAGCTTTTTTCGTTCCGTAATCGGCGGAAGTCCCGTTTGAATTGCACTATCACAACCTTCTTTTACCACAATATCCTTCATCTGAGAAACACCTAAACCCTCGACAACCAACCTATACGTTCCGGGCTCATATCGCCCACATCTCAACACAATAGGCACCACAACAGTTTGTTCAACATAAGCAGTTTTCGCGTGAATTGTTATCTTATCACTAACGATCTGTTTCTCATTCCTTACAACTGCATGCAGCGCATAACTCTTCGTATCACCTCGATAGATATGAATCTCCGCGCCAATTGTATCACCAAAAGCATACTCTTTTTCGTCAACAGAAATGTTTATCTCAGATGCATTCCGTTTTTCCGTTGATACGGGCACATACACCAATTCATCAGTTTTCACCAACTCACCGCATGTACTGTTTGCCATTTCTACTGAAATAATATAGCCGCCAGATTTCAATGACGGCGAATATGTTCTCGATGTCCGTTGCGACACAACATCTTCAAAATCAATCGTATAGTCCTCAACAGTTTCTCCAAAAGCATTTTTCACCTGCTGAACAATCGTCACGTTTGCTTTCGGTCCCATATGCACAACTTTCACTTTCCACGCCGGTTCAACCGATATACTTTGATTCAACTGAATCGACAATCCCCACGTACACGTCTCATTTGGAACGATGGGCAACGCTTGATGTTCCCATCCTGGCGTCCCTCCCATTGTCCCAACCCAATTGCGCGGATCACTTGAGTACCCTTTCAAATCCACTCGTTCAAGCGAATAATTCTCTTCCGCCCAATCGTCATACGTAACAACATCAACAATTTCTCCCGTCGCATCACGTAAAATAATTGTTTCACCTGTATTCTTAAGCGATCCTTTAGAATCAAATAATCCGAATGAAGCATGAGTACCATTTCCATGTCCATATCGCTCCTTAAATTTCGGAACATCGGATGCAATAATCGTGTAACCTTCAATCGTAACATTTCCAAACACAAAATCGATGCCCTCGAATGACCATCCGCTAACACTTTCATTGCCAAACAATTCCACATACTCAAAATCCTGTTCGTTTCCTGCGGGATTATACATAATTTCGCTAATGACAACTTTCGCTTCAACTAATGGTCCAATAAGTATAATCAGAATAACGGCTAAAACTATCGAATTAAATCTCAAATTCATGCATGTGTTCATGCATTTGGTCTTCATAAATCTCTGATGTAATGTCCATTACGACACCATGACACCACTTTAAGATACTCACAAAGCTTTAATAAGCGATCCGGGTTTATAAACACCTGGTGATATAAGTGTTCGATCTGTTTAAAAAAAAGAAATCCAAGATCTCCATTGTTCCTCCTCCCCCGCCAGGTAATCTACCCTCCTTTCCAAGTCCAGAAGAACTTGACGATTTTATTCGCAAAGATAAGTCTGACACAGATTCAATGGATCTGCCAGAACTCCCTGACTTACCCGAGCCACCCCTGCCCGGCGTCATTTCAAATATGAAGTTTGCTCCTCCTAAATCAACGTCTCCTCGGTCGATGTCAACGTTAAAATCTCGTTCAACTGGAAACTTTTCTGAAGAAATTCGAACACGCCCTGTTTTTCTCAAGGCAGACTTATTCCAGGCCGTTCTTAATGACATTGGTAACGTTCGTACACGTTTAGAAAAATCAAATCGCATGATTGCGCGCTTGGAAGAAGTGCATGACAACCAAAATCATTTGCTTCACAATTGGCAATCTACATTAAAAGATTTCCATGAAAAATTATTATTCGTTGATAGTATTTTGTTTAAGAAAGGGTGATTATGATGGATGATATGCCTGTATTTGTCAAAGTAGAAGATTATAAGGATGCGTTGGATGTAATGAATATGATTCGTCTCAAGATTGAAGACGCGAAGAAAACACTCGAAAAAATTCAAGAACTCAAGAGCGAAGAAGATACTGAACTCGAGTTATGGCATACTACCCTTGAAGAAGTCGAGCGTAAAGTCGAATTCATCGACAAAACATTGTCCGAACCCGGCTCAATGTAAGTTTAGAACTTGTGTTAGCGAGATACAACCATGGCAAAGAAACAACAAAAATCAGAACGTTCGCATGACGTATTCTACGTCGGTGTCCGCGATCCTGTCGAAGTCCGCCGAAGTTTATTAGAAAGTGCACGTGAAGCAATTCACTTCTTAAAGCGCTATGAAAAAGTTAAATCAATCCGTGCGGAAAAAACACAAGTTATCTTAAAACTAGACACTCAAGTAAAAGATCTCCGCAATATGGTCGCAAAACTCCGTAAAGTATTCCCTGCAACAAAACTGCGTACACAATTTCCTGCGCGTAAATCTCAATGCGTTGTCTGCAGTAATTTTTTCAAAAATCAAACAGAACTCAGCCAACATATGAAGCATCACCAACCAAAGAAAAGTGAACGGCATGAACCTGTAAGGAATCCGATTATTATGGAAAAGCAAGAAGCTCCGCCACCTAAGAAAAGCGCTCCTTTGTCTGACTTAGAAAAGCTCGAAGGTGAATTGGCAGACATCGAGGACAAGCTGGATAAGTTGGTATGATTCTCCTTTTTTTATTGTAATTAACTTTATATATGTCTTGTTTAACTTTTTCTTAATTACGCGGAGATGCCGGAGTGGCCAAACGGGGCAGTGCTTTAGCGCCCATACTCAAGTTTGACGTGATGAGATCGCATACTGCGAAACTGTGAACTCACGTATGAGCCATCTGTTGGCTTAGTGTCTACGCAGGTTCGAATCCTGCTCTCCGCATTTACTCTTTTTAAGGATGCGTAACCTTCTGAGGTGCACGTGCAGACTATATAAACCTCGAAACGTCATAATGTTTCGAGCTAGTTTTTACGTTCCTGTCTGGAGGCAACCCATGGCAGAAAATGACATCTACAACAGTCAGCAGAAATACAACCGTTTCGTAAAAAACTACAAAACGTTGTTAACAACATATCACCTTATGCACATTGGTTCCGCTGTTTAAATGAAGATTGTCACTCCTCAAATGTAAGCAAACTTTATATAAGACTTTTACTACATACTAGAAAAGGTGGTGGTGAGCCAACATGGGTCTATTTAAACATTTTTCTCGGACAAAGGAAATTAGGCTCTCCGAAGCAAAAGCTGATGATTTTCGTGGAGAGTGGCTGGCTATAATAGATGATAAAATAGTGGCTCATAGTAAGAATCTCACAAAAGCGAGAGAAGCTGCTCAACGCAAGTACAAAGGACAAAAACTGACTCTTACAAGGATACCTCGAAGTAACATTGCTATGTATTAGGCTTCTTTTGTAAAAATATTTTACCCTCAGCCTCATCAAAAGTGATAAGATATTTATCAAAAAATCCGATTCTACCAAGTAAAGGCTGTTGTTTCTGTAACTTTGTGCAGCAGACAGGAAGTGTAAACACCTCACCTACTATTTTCACTTTTGCTTCCGCCTCCCAAAAATGTATTTTTTCGCCATGTGCGCATTCAGCGTACCCATCAGCATGACGGCTATAATCAACCTTCAGAAAATCTCCAATATCTTTTGGGACTAATGTTTGACTTGCTCCAGAATCCAAAATAAATGGTAAGTTTGCATAGCCTATTATTTCCACATCGATGAGTGGATGGAGAGGATCATCAGGTATTAATGAGCGATATGGTAATTCTTTTGTTTGCGTTGTCATATTGTGTTAGGTGTGCGCACACACGAAGAAAGTTCGAACTTTCTCGCGTGCTTAGATTGAGAGCTGTCACGTATAAATAAGTATAAAAACTTTGCTCAGTGTCTTTGATCTGTTCGAATCAGCACGATATTAGGTTTTAGCATGTTTCTTTAATAACTGAGGCATCTGTTTGATGAACTCAATTTGCATCTCGATCATTGCAGTGCCTACTTCACTTCCCTCTTCAACTTCTCGTATGAGTTCATCACGTGTGAATTCTCCGAAACTTCCGAAGAAACTAATATTTGGAGGCATAGCCATCAGCCTTTCTTTTACAAGCCGTACAATATCCTTGTCTATCTCCATAGGTAAAGCAGAGGAAAACTTCCATTAAAATCTTTCGAAAATCTTACGGTTTAATTAAAGCGATAATCAGGATTAAAAATACTCGATGCCAATCAATCGATTCTATCCATTTTAGTGTAGCATCAATTTCTTTTTGATTCTTAATATAAAAAACACCGAGTAAAAGTGTAACTGCACATGCTAACAGCTTTATGCCTGATAGATCATCTGGCGTTTCAGTCATTCAGAATTAAGAAATTTAAGCAATTCAGTATATTAACTTTGTACGGGCATACAAAATAGAAAAATAACCTATACCTCAAGTTCAACTTCCGGCTTATACTCGCGTACTATCTTCTGAAGTACTTTATTGAACAATTGGATCAGCATAGTAACTTCAAGTTTCTTCATGTTCAATCGATAGAGTTGCCCTTTTCCCACTTTTCTACTTGGGATTATAAATTCATTATGGACTAAGTCTTTCATAACACTATAAGTCGTTAATCTATTCAATCCAATTTCGCGTGCTACATCTCCAACGCCAAAATCCATTTCCCTTCCTTCAATGAAGAACTCTAATACTCTATTTCTTGGAGTATCTCCAATGATTTTGCAAAATTCTCCTGCTTCTTCCATTTTAAACACCTCTATCCAATTTCTCGAGCAATCTCATCAATCATATTCGGGTTAAGCGTAATATGCCACGCACCCGTCTTCTTCATCCGAAAAATCCACTGCTTCTGTTTGATACATTCTTCATATTCGTTTAGTGCGATTTTCTGTTCATCTCTCGGCAGATAATGAATCATCTGAAGCACGCGAGCTTCAGGAGTATGCTTTCCGCCAATCATTCTCTTGTTGAACATCCAACGTAAAATCTTCTTCACACCACTTTGCATATCTCAAACCCTCACGAACAAAGTGATGATAATTACTTAATATATAAATCTAACTATTTATACATTATGTATATATTATTTAACTTTATGTTCCATCCAAAAGTTAGCAATCGCCGTCTCCAGTGATAAGCAATTTTAATAAATGGCGTCGATATCCTTGTAATTCGACAGGGCAAAGGGCATCTAACTGAAAGGGGCGCGCCTGCTCTCCACATTTATATTCAACCATTATTTCTAAGCCATTCTTCTGCTTCTTTAATTGTCGAAAAGTATCTTGTGATAAACTTGTTAGAACGATCATCCTGTTTTAGTCCTACTTTATCGCTGACGAAAGCAAATTTTTCGATCCCCCTATCATTATACACAGAAATGACCTGCTTATTGCGCCACGCAATTAATTCATTGCTCAAAGTATACTTAAACTCACGCATATCTACTAGAATATTTTTCACTTTTCTTTTTTTTACAATTTCAACAAATGTCATGGCTTCTTCCTTAAATTTTTCCGGCGACAATTCGCTCGTTTGTTTCTTCCAAGTCAATAATAGTCCATCTCTTGTTTCAGAAACTTGCATAAATCGATCGTTATGTATACATATCATCTCATCAACCTCTCCCATGCTTGAAACTGATTATGTTTAACAGGTTTTAATACACGAGCATTTAGTGATTGCACTTCCTTATCAAACAACTTCTCAAACGTCTTGAATGTATTCTTTTTCTGGAGTACAACAGCACGCTTTTTGTCTTCAGCAATAATCCTACCCCATCCTTTGAAATGCTGTACTGGTACGTGCTTCTCGTCTCCAGTCGTCCGCAGTAATCGTTCCCAT
>Ga0209542_10003787_pt1 | contig 31961 bp, 39 predicted proteins | sample RifCSPhighO2_01_FD_184028 | JGI IMG/M metagenome (GOLD analysis project Ga0209542, IMG submission 184028) | Soil microbial communities from Rifle, Colorado - Rifle CSP2_plank highO2_0.1 (SPAdes) (version 2) | ecosystem: Environmental > Terrestrial > Deep subsurface > Rock core/Sediment ... | reverse complement strand
TCAATTTTCTCTCTTTTAACCTGACCATTCTGAGAAAGCATAAAGCTTCTTCTTTGGAATAATTACACTCTAGAATATACGTTAGATACCTTTGTAAATAGGGGTGCAATAATATTGGTATACTACACTTAGATTTAGTTTCAGAAACCTTTAAATAAACCTTTTTGTTTATTTAAGAAAGGAGGATTGATAATATGTGTGATTCTAAAATGATGGCTTTGGAGATGCTTGTCTTGGGTATTGTTCTTATATTGGTAAGAATGTTTACTGTATGGGACATTTGGATAGTTCTTGGAGCATTGGCTATAATAAAAGCAATAATGCTTTTTGTGATGCCTAATCACTGCTGCGATGAAAAGCCTGCTGCAAAGAGGAAAAAATAGTTTTTTATTTTTTATTTTTTATTTTTAAAATAACTTTTAACCTATAGAAAGGTTTTTAAACCTTTTTTTTATTGGAATTATAAGAAGAGTTCTGTGATATTAAGAGTTGATAATAGTAAGTTCATATTCTAAGAATATGAAAATTGAAAATGTCAGAAATATTATATGAAAAATGAAAAAAATATCTAATATTTTTAGTATCTCAAAATTCCAAATAATCGAAGGGGAATTATTAAGATGATAAGACAAACATTCAGAAAAATTGTAGCAACAGGGCTGATGGGAATAGTTGGTTTCTTAGGCGGATGTTCGACCATTCCTAAACCTGAAAAACAATGTTCAGATTCTTTTATAGAAAGACCTGTTAATATTTCTGTTATTGATAGAGAAAAAGCAGATAATGCCTGCAAAGAAATTGTTATAAACCATAAAAGAAGAGTTGCAGAGCCATCTCAAGGAGCTTATGTTACAGGATATGCTTCTGGAAATTATGCTACAAAATTCTTACAGGATTATAGGGTTCTTGGAAGAGGGCCTGTTGCACAAGGCAAAGCTTTTGCTGAAAGAAGAGATAATTTTATTAAAGGAGACAGCATACATATAGAAGCTTTTGGAAATTATGATGTTAATAGTGGAAATTTAGTTGAAGCTGATTTTAATGCTGAAGCAAAAAAACCTATTTTTTTCTGGGAAAATTTGGTTGGCGGTTATGATAATCCTAATTATGGGGATTTTGCTATTGCAGGTTATCAATTTAAGCAATATCAAAATGGCTTGTTAGGGACAAACGACCACCACGACCATGTTCTTAATGCTGGTTTTTTGCATTCAAGTAAAGTTAATTTAAAATTAGACTGGCTTCATTTACTTCCTGATGCAGATATAAGAGAAGGAGATTTATTTAGATTTACAGGCTCAAAGAAACTGCAGCTTGGACAAGTTTTTGACAGGGATTTTTGTATTGACCCTTTTATAAGTGCAGGTTATGCTCATAACTGGTATGGTATTAATGGTTTTACAGCTGTTAATTCGGGTGTTGATGTGACTTTTGAAAAAAATCATACTGTAATTGGCGGGAAAGTTGAATGCCAGAGTTCTCTTAATGACAATGTTGATAATGTTCTTTATGCTGGCGCTGAAGTAGGGTTTAAGTTTTAGAATACTTTGAGTTCTTTTAATATTTTTATTCACCACTAATCAACAGCTAAAATTATAAGGAAGGTTTAATAATGAACTTTTCTCTGATTAATTGTTTATTATGGCAACAAACTCAACAACAATTCTTGCTAAAATAGAAAAGTTTGAAACAGATTTGGAAAAGATGACTGATATAAGAAAATCTAAATCCTATAATTATGAATTTCTAATGCCTCAGATTGAAATTAAAATGGAAGAATTTCTAAAAGCTGTGCAGAGTTTGGTTAAAGAGCATAATCTGGATAAAACTGAGTTCCTTGATTTTAGGAATGTTGTAGTAAATATGATTCATGTTGCTGCAATGAAGAGAGGGGAATACGAATGGGCAGATAGTTTTGAGAAAAGGTTTGGGATTTGAAGATAATTTACCACTTTAAAGTTCATTGGTATTTAAATAAACTTATTGCTTATTGATTATTTTATTTCATAGAATTATATATAAATAAAATTTTAATTAAATTTTAACCAAACAATAAAAAATAGGTGATGAGGTGATGCATGGAAAAAAACATTAATTTTGAGCAGAAAGTAGTCATGAATTTAGACAGGGAATTGATTTCTAAATTTGGAAATGCTGTTTTTCAGTGCCCTGAAGCTATTTCTGTGATAATGAGGGTGGATTTCAAGGATGGGAGTTCTGTAGGTTTTCAGAGAGACAAGGAAATTGAGAAAGACTTGATGAGTTTGATGAAAGAAAAAAATAAGTGAATTGATTTCTATTCAAGGAGGTCTATTTTTATGAACAATAAAAGTGATAGCAGAATTATGAGCCGGGAAGATAAAATAAATGGTGAGATTCAAAAGATAAATCTTAGAATCAGATTATGCCTTGATAAGATTAGAAAAGAGGAAGATGAAATAAGATTTCTTGAGAAACAAAAAGAGAGAAGGATTGAGATGATAAAAGAGAGATAAATCTTTGTTAATTTTATGCAGGCAAAGCTTCGGATAATAGGACAACAAAGTAGATTGTTTTTTTAACTCCAACTTAACTTGCTCTTCACAACATAACTTATATAAATACTTATAAAATATGATTAATATAAAATATTAGAATCCAAATATTTATTAAATCTGATTTTTAAGATTTCTGATGGTTAGAAGGTATATTAATCCTAAAAGATTGGTTGTTGATCCTGATAGAATAAGAAGGGAATTACTGGAATTAGAAAATTTAGAAGGAGTTTCATCTGAAGATTTGAAAGGCAATTATAATTTTGGTTTATTGATGTGGGCAAGGAAATTTTTAAAACATGATTTTGATGTTCAGGGGAGAATTGAGAGAATAAGAAAAAGAGCAAAAGAGGTTTCAAAGAGCAAAAAAAGAAAATTTAAAAATGAAGAATTAAGAGAAAAAGTTGTTCAATTATTGGATGGATTAGAAAATCAAACTCCTTCTTATCCAGTTTTAATAAGACAATATGGAAGGGTTTTTGCTCATGCAAGAAGAAGTTTAAAAAAAGATTTTGAAGTTATAACCAGAATTGTTAATTTGAGAAGAAAATCTCAGGAAGTTTCCAGTAAATTAAAATTAGAATCAAGGAAAAAAAAGCTTGAATTTGAATTAGACGAATTAGAAAAGCATTCTGTCATTTCTTATGAAGATTTAATGAAAAGTTATGGAAAAAAATTTATTTGGGTTAAAGCTTTTTCAGAAGATTCGGAACTCAAAGAAAGAGTTGAAAGATTGCAAAGAGAATCGCTTAAGGTTTCTTATAGAAGAATTGCAGGAGAAGGAATTTGTGCAAGTGATTTGGTTTTAAAATATTCTCATTTAGAAAGAGCAGCAAGAGTTCTTCATGGATGTAGAAATGGAAAACCTTATTTGCAGTTGTTAGCTGAGGAAACAGGTGTTCCTTATGCTAATAAAACAAGAGCAAAAGGATTTACAAAAGATAAAAAAGCAAGAGAAATTTTAGAGGATTTAAGCTCCAAAGACAGATTTCCAGGTTCATGCAGAGTTACAAGAACAACAATGACCTTATCAAGATCTAATGCCATAAGGCACAGGAGTTATCTTGGCAAAAGATTTGGAATTGCCCTAGAACCTGGATATGAACAGGTAGGTTCTGTTGTCATAGTTTATCTTGGAAGCAGAATTACAAATAGATATGCAACTATGTTTGAATTTTCAGGAAAAAATTCAAACGCTGCTGGAACTGAATTTTATATGGAATTAGAGAAAAAGCTTGAATTTTTGAAAAGAGACTGAAAAATCAGCAATATCTTTCATTATAATATTATTTATAATCATTAGGGTGTTTTTCTCTCTATTAACGATGAAAAATATTTCATTGGAAAAAAGTAGTTAAAATACAGCAATTAAACTTATATTTAAATCTTATAGATAAATTTTTACTATTAATCAGGGTAATATTTTAGCAAGGTTTAAATATCTCTTAATTTTTATTGATTTAAAAGAGGCAATGTGAATCATGGATTCAGTATTTTTAAATGAATTATTCCTTCCAGCTCTGCTGGGAGGTGTTGGAGGGCTTACAAGAGGATTTATTGGATTGCTTAAGGCGCTTTCACTTAGGAGAAAGATTTTATGGGGCTATTATTCAATAACAGTTATTATTGCAGTTATTATAGGAACATTTACAGGATTGATTTTTAATTTTGATTATCGTTTAAGTTTGCTTGCTGGTTACGCAGGTTCAGATATTCTTGAAGGAATCTATAAATCCTTCAAGGCTGAAAAGGTTTATGTTAGTAAGGGGAAAGGGAAATAATTATTGGTTATTAATTAATAATGAAATTGAAAGCGGAAGGTGCAAGGCAAGAGTTGTGAAATAGGAATATTAATCAAATCAGACAACAGAAGCCATAACTTATAAAAATAAACATTACAAAAAGAGGCAAAAATGAAAAGATCTAAAAATAAATCTAAATTTTTTAAAAAATCCAAATTCAATTTGAAGGTTTTTATTTCATGCTTTATAATTGTTGTTGCAGTAGCTTTTTTTGGAAGCAGGTTTACAAAGATTGATTCATGGTATGAATCAGTAAAACCTGCAATAACCCCTCCCAATTATATTTTTCCTATTGCATGGACCATTCTTTTTGCTTTAATTGCACTATCGCTGTATTTTGCATGGATAAATTCTGATAAAAAATGGAAACCCGATATTATTATCTTATTTGGGTTTAATTTTGCATTTAATATATTATGGAGTTTTTTTTATTTTACAATCCACAGCCCTGTATTTGCTCTTATTGATTTGATTTTTTTGCTTTTTTCCATAATTGTTTTAATTATCTTTATTTATAGAATTGATAAAAAAGCCTCTTATTTGCTTATGCCTTATTTATTATGGGTATGTTTTGCAGGAATTTTGAATTACCTGACTATAAGTAATATAAAATAAAAATTAATAGGGTATATGAAAAATAAATATCATCCATAGTTATAAAAATAAACATTACAAAATTTTTACAAAAAATAACTAAAAATGAAAGGCAAAAAATTAAAAGATAAAAAAATACTTGTTGTTTTTTATTCAAGAAACGGAAATACAAGAAAAGTCGGGCACGAAATTGCCCGAATATTAAACGGAGATGTTTGCGAGATTTATAGCGGAAATTACAATGGAATACTTGGATATATCAAAGCAGGCTATCAGGCTGTTAAAAATAAAAAACCCCTGATTAAATTTGATAAAAATTCTGATGATTATAATTTAATTATTTTAGGAACTCCAAATTGGGGCAGTAAAATGGCTTCTCCTGTAAGGACTTTTGTTTATGGAAGAGAGTTCAAAAAAATTGGTTATTTCTGCCTTCAGAGAGGAAGAGGAGGAGAAAAATTACTGGATGAGTTGGATAATTTATGCGGGAAATCTGAAGCTAAAATGATTATTAATGAAAGAGATATTAGAGATGGCAGTTATATTAAAAAAATAAATGAGTTTTGCTGGAAAATAAGAGGTAAAAGATGAGGCTTACAATTGATTTGACAGAGGAAGAAGTTAAAATATTGAATAAAAGAGGCAAAAAGAATTATCTTAAATTAAAAGAGCAGGTTGAGGATATTATCAGGAGAAGCTGCATAAATAGCAAAACAACTGGAACTGCAAATAGATTCAAGGCAGATGATAGCTTGATTGATATTTTTTCCAGGCAGACAAGAGGGAAGCAAAGGAAAGATTAATTTATTTGTTAATATTATTATTAATTTAGTTAATGTCTGTATTTATTTTGTTAATGTTTATGCAGGTTAGGTTATGGGGGCAAGATTTGTTAGATATGAAAAACAATTAATTCTCAATTCTTCTAAGCTATAACTGATTAAGTATTTATATTAATAAAAATAATAATTATGATATAAATTTTGTTTATAATCCTATTTATTTTTACCTAACTTTTTTTTTGGTTTTCTTGATAAAAGCAATGCCAGGACTATTATAGCTAATAATGCAACCAGCCCTGTGATTGCATACATAAAATAATTAATATTATATTTTGATGACTGAATTAAATTGTTCAAATATTGAGTTGTAGACTGATTTGTTTCTATTGCTTGATTTGTTGAAGTTGCTGATGATTTTGGTTCATAATTTGTTGTTGTTTTTCTTGTCTGGGTTTTCTTGATATAAGCTTCCTCACAATCAATCTCATCCCCATTTTCATCATAACATTTTTCATCCTTTGATGAGTGAGAGCTTGAGGGTTTGCATCTTGCTACACTGTTTTTTACCTCACATTTATTATTACATTCTTCTTCTAATTCATAAGTTATTTGGTTTTGGCATTCGTATGCTGAATTTAATATGTTCAATACACATTTCGGCGTTGTTGTTTTTCTTGTAAGATTATTATTTTTGCAGATTAGTTCAGAAGAGGCATTTCCGCAATCATTGTCTGTCTGGCAGACTGGCTGTGGATTTTCAATTATTACTAAAGCCCTTTTTTCACTTGTTCCATTATTATTGAATTCATCTGTACAGGTTATTCTCCATTCATGCAATCCAGTCATTTCAAAATTATGAGCTAAGGTGTTTGTTTGGGTTTTGCTTATTGTTGTTGATGAATTCATAACCATTTCACTATTGTTATGTTTGATTATTAAATCGCATTTTGAAATATTTGATTCATCAGATACATTGAATAAAAAATTAACAATTCCCTGATAAACTGAAGTATTATTTAGAGGAGTTATTAGAGTTATCAGAGGAGCTGTTGAGTCTGTTGCCTGACTATTGCAAGTATTTGTATTTGAATTGCATCCATTTGTGCAGGTTTGGAATAATTCTTTGCTTACCTCTTCAAAACATGAACCTGTTGCACAACCAAAATTATGCAAATCCTTGTAAATATTATTATTCTCACAATAAGCATCTGAATAATAATTATTAGGGCAGGTTTCCATTAAAAATGGAAATAATTGGTTTGAGCAATACGAATTTTTTTGTCCGGGATTATTACAGGTGTAAATTATAAAATCCTGAAATATTTGTTTTTCTATGCAATAGTCTGGGTCTCCATTGCATTCATCTGTTCCACAATCTGAATTTTGAGAACATGCAGGAGGATTGCAGACATTATTTATACAAAATTCTCCTGCAGGACATTCAGAATCCTCTGTACATTCCGGCTGATTGCATTGCCCATTATTGCATCCAAGGGCACAGTCTTCAACTTTTTTTTCTTCTATTGCTGAGGAACATGTGCTTTGAAGCGTGTCAGGATTATTGCAATTAAATGTTTTATAATTTTGATAAACATTTCCATCTTGTTTGCAAAATTTATCTCCTATATAACCATTTGTTCCGCAGTCAGAATTTTGAGAGCATACTGAAATGCAAGCATTGTTTGTGCATCCATTTGCGCACATTTCAACTAATTCTTTGGTTGTTTGTTCTTGACAAGAACCTATTGAGCATGAAAAATCATGAATATCTTTGTAAAGATTACCCTCTTCACAATAGTTATCAGATTCATAATCTGCATTGCAAGTTTCTGTTAAAAATGGAAGAGTTTGATTTGAGCAGTAAGATTGTTCTGTTCCAGGATTATGACAAGTGTAATAAATAAAATCCTTAAATATTTGATTTTCAATGCAATAGTCAGGATATCCCAAGCTACCATCTGTTCCGCAGTCTGAATTCATGTTGCAGGCTATCTGATTTTCTGGAATTACCAGAATTTCTTGTTTTGAGTCTTGATTATATGAAAGGCATTTTTGTTCATTATTAACTGTTGTATAAACTTTAACTATATAATTTCCTGGTTCTGTAATATCTGGAATTGAGAATGATAAATCTTTTAATTCAGAAGGAAGCATTGTCAGGTATTTTGTTTCTGTATAAAAAATTTGGCTGTCTTTTTTAATCTCCAGATTAGCCTGAGCATTTGCAGAATAGATTGAAACTAATTCAGAAGGCAGATAATCTAAAGGTCCTGCACTTGAAACAGGAGACCTTATTTGAGCCTGAATATTAATAATATTATCTGTGTGACTAACATTCATTGACATTAGTTTTGAATTGCATATTTCTTTTCTTGTCAGGTAATCATTATAAGGGCCAACTGGGTCATTCGGATTTGTTCCCCACCAGTCAGCTGATATTTCATATGGAATATAACCTTCTTTATAGACATAAACTCCATAACCATATTGAGATTGAAGAGTTGTTGGATAAATTAATCTCATAAAATCATTGGTGGATGTCAAAATATCAGGCCATAATCTTCCTGAAACAGTTGCACAGTTATCAGAAGAGCAGACAAATCCTAAAACTTTTACATTATTAATAGGAGTATTTGTTGGAATTAATTGCCCATTAGTATCTATTGTTCCATATCTAAAATAATTATCTTCATATCTCTGCGCTGAAATAAAAGGTAAAACTAATACTGCTAATATGATTGAAAATGTGATTATTGAAAATATTTTATTGTGTTTCATTTTTATTCACTTCCAGCTCCTCGGTTTCCCCCAAAGCTGTTTTCTCCTGAACTTCCGTTTCTTCCTCCGCCAAATTCTCCACGGTAGGAATTTAATCCCGGAGCTCCATGTCTTCCTCCACCTGAATTAAAAGTTTTTGTTGTTTCAACAACAACAGGTGCAACTTTGGATAATCTTCTGATTAAACGAATCAATTGACTTCCTTTGTCTTTATCTAAACAAAAGGTTGCGCAATTAGGGCTTGTGTGAATATTATAAGCTCCGGTTGTGTAAACTACTCCTTGTCCGCTTGGCTGATTGCATTCATCAAATAAATCAACTAAAGTAACTTCTTTGCTTTGAGTTCTTGCTGAATTATTTAAAACAGAAGAAGTCAATGACATTTCTCTTGGAAGTGCAGTTATATAATCAGTATTAGAAGATAATAAAGCATCAGCAGGAGCTTTTTTTGATTCTATATATGCAACTAAACCATCTGCTGCATCTTCTAGAATAACAACTCCTGGTGTTAGATATGTCCAAGGACGTGTGAGAAATCCAGTTGGTGATGCTGCTATTGTTCCATCCAAAACCATTTCTCCAAGAAATTTAAAATCTTTTCTTTTCTTTTCTGCACTAAATTCAGGCTGGCTAAAATCAATTTCAACTGTGTAAGCATCTTTGTCTCTTAATTTTATATTTGTGTAAGAAGTTTCTTTTATTCTTATCTTAAAATTATTGCATTTAGAGTTAGACAAAGCTTGAATTAAATTTATTCCATCATCTCTTGATAATTGATTTCCAGGAGTTCTTTCAGAAAGAGTATCTTTATTTGTATATCCTAAATCATAGCTCACAACACATGCATTTTCAGGAACTTGAGAAAATCTTTCTTCAATTGCAAATAAAGTTGTGTCAGTTCCTCCTACATTTAAAAGAGTTGTATCCAAAGTTCTTTCTTCTGTATGTCTTGGTCTTCTTGAATTTGGATATGCAACTGATATTTTTTGAGCAGGTAAATGAGTATATACTGCAAAAATCTGTTGGGATTTTTCATAAGATAAAGTAGGTTCTATTACTTGAGGTGCTATTGTCATTGGATTTCCTATTGATTGTTGTGCAATTTTTTCCAATCTTGCTATATTTGCTCTTGGAACTGCATTTATTTTTGTAGCATTATAATTAGCTGTCTGACATCCTGTTACTGCTAATATTGCTGTTCCTGCATATGTTAAAAGGTTTCTTTTTAATGTCATTGTTGTTCTCCTCTTCTTAGTTGGAAAGTTCCAGCTTTAATTTGTCTAACAACTTCATTTAAACCACCACATCTTTCAATAAGCTCTTCTCTTAATACTACTAAACTCCTATGACCAATTACATTATGTATTGAACTTTGTTCTGTTGCACTTTTTTCTTCTATTTGAGTATAATGTCCTGGTTGAGTATCTGGAGAAGCAATAACATAAAATTTTTCTCCAGGATTAAGTTTAATTATTAATCTTCCGCCCATTTTATTTGGATCATAATTTTGGTTTGCCATTTTATTTGTGTTTAATTTGTTTAACTTCCTGAGCATTTCCTGTAACATGAAGATGTCTTTCTGTTGTTTTGTAAATAACTAATCCAGTAAACTTATGAATTCCATGTCTTGTTAAAGAATCTGCATATTGAGCAGAAAATTGGGCTAATGAATCATAAACAGTTGCATTTCTTGTTCCTTCAATTCTTTCAACAAATTTAAAATCAAGTCCAGTATATTCTGCTAATTTTTCAAAAGCTTTTGAATCTAGGTTAGCTGGTTGATAACGCCTTGCGATTCCGGTTGCAAGAGCTTCTAATTTAGATCTTGTATCAATAAAATTCATTCCAATTTCTGGCTGGAATTCAGTGTATTGAGCTTCTGCAATTATTCCATCTCTATTTTTTGAGAAAAATTGAAATGGATTACTTTTTTTTCTTTTTTCAACACAAACTGTTGCTAATGGAAATTGAGGAAGAGATAATTTTGAAACAAATTTATGAATTTGTCTTGATTCATATAAATTTATTTCATCATTAAATTTTTTAACAGTTTCAGATTGAGGAGCAGGAGCTGGAAAATCATAGACAGGTTTTTGTTGTAGAGGTTCTGGTTTAATGTGTCTTAAATCTGGTTTAGGTTCTGGTAAAGGAGTTTTGGGAGTTGTTGGTTCATGTTGGGGTGAAGAATCTTTAATGAATTCTGAAGGATCCTGAAGCCTTACCTCTGGTGCTGGTTTTGGTGTAGGCGCAGGAGGGATTGCATTTTTTAATTTTTCTTCTTTTTTTAATTGAGAATTATCCATTACAGGATAATTATTTGTTGAGAATGAAATTGGTTTTGCGTATTGGATTTGCTCCTGAGTTAAAACAGCTTGCTGCATGGTATTTGAAGTATCTTTATTAATATCTGAAGGAGATATTAAAGCAGTTAATCCAGCAAATCCTGCCACTCCTGCCACTCCTGCCACTCCTGCCAATAATGAATTTCTTAAAATAGTTGATAAGTTCATTTATGCTTCCTTTCACCTCGCTACTTTTTATTCAAAATAAGTAGCAAATAATCGAAAAAAAGTTCATTTAAAAACAAATTGATAATTTAAAATATATTATGACAAGGATAAAATAAATTGTTACTGGCTGGTGGGGTAATTTGAAATATTAATTTTGAGGTTAATCTATGGATATTTTATTAGAGTTTGTTGATAAAAACAGGAGGGAAATTTTATCTTTCTAAAGAAAAATACAAACATATTCAAAAACCTCTTTATATGCATGATTCTTTGGAAATAATAAAAATGGCTATTAAAAAATCCTACAACAATTAGATATAATGAAGAGGTTCAAATGAGGTTAAATTATCTTTTCTTTTTAAGATGATAAAAATGGATTAGGTTTTTATTCACCAATTTCAGTAATTAATAAGAAGCTTTAAATAGCCACTTTTTTTAGGAATTATATTAAACTGAAAGTTTAAATTCAAAAATCAAAAACAAGATTTTTGAAAGCCTGTAAATTTTCTTAAATTTCCAGGCTTTTAAATTTTCATTAAAATTCAAATTTAAAATGGAAAAACAAGAAAAACATAATTCTCCTGCAAAGTCTAATTTTGAAACAACTCTTGATGACAGGAAATACCAAAATCCTCAATTGGCTGGAAAACTTCCTGGAGTGACTCCTGAACAGGAAAAAGAAATGGAAAAAGCAAGGGCTGAAATAGAAGAATTAAAAAAATATATTCTGGATAAATTCAAATTTATAAATGCAGTTGGAATAATTCCTCCCCAGGCTGCTGTTATTTTTGATGATGAAAATGAACTGACAGAGGAAGAGAGAAAAAAGAAACCAATGCATCTGCTTGTCCTTCTTTCTGATGACAAGGAAAAAGAATTCAATAGTATAAGAAATGATATTGTTAAAAAAATTGCAGACAGTAAGCAGAATATATGGCTGAATTTATTTTTGGAAAAAGATTTATGGGATATTTGTCTGGATTCAAAATACGATGTTATTGAAGCAATTGGAATGAGCTTTCCATTATTTGACAAGGGAATTTTAGGGGGTTTAAGAGTTGCACAAATTCATAAGTCACTTTGCCTGAAAAAATTTGAAAAATATGTTTATTCCTATGTTGTTTGGGGAAGCATGCCCAGAGGAAACATGACAAAAACGAGCGATATTGATGTTGGAATTATAATTGATGACACTGATGTCAAGAGAATGCCCCGCCTTGAATTAAAGGAAAAATTAAGAAACATTATTTATTCTTATGTAATGCAGGCAGAGGAAATGGCAGGTGTCAAGAATAAATTATCTCCTAATATTTATTTATTGACTGAATTTTGGGAGGGTGTTAAAGATGCAAATCCTATTTTTTATACATTTTTGAGAGATGGTTATCCTGTTTATGACAGGGGAGGATTCCTGCCCTGGAAATTATTATTAAAAATGGGAAAAATCAAGCCAACTCCCGAATCAATAGATATGTTCATGAGTTACGGAGACAAGACAAAAGAAATTGTAAAAAGAAGATTATTGGATTTGGTTATTGGAGATATTTATTGGGGTGTTTTAACTCCTGCGCAAGCTATGTTAATGTTATATGGATTACCTCCTACAACTCATAAAGAAACCCCTACAGAATTCAAAAGAATTTTTGTTGACAAGGAAAAAATGATTGAGAAAAAATATGCAGATATATTAGAAGAAATTGTAATAAAGTATTACAAGGGTTATGAACATGGAAAAATCAAAGAAGTTAGCGGAAAGGATGTCGATAGATTATTGAATGATTCTGAAGATTTTTTGAAAAGATTAAGAAAATTGAGAGAAGATATTGAAAAAGAAATTCAGAAAAAAAATTTTGATGAAATCTATACAAATGTTTTCAAAATGCTTAAAGCATTGTTCGGGAACAAGGCAGAAAGCTCTTTGATAAATGAATTTGAAAAAGAGATTGTTGCAAAAGGAAAAGGAAATCCAAAATATATCCATACTTTGAATGAATTATTGCATATAAAGAAAGAATTAAAGACAAAGAAAATGCCTGGAAAATATGAATTTGAGAATCTAAGAAAAGACTCTGTTTATCTGATTGAGGATTTGATTGAATATGCCCAGAGAAAAGAACTTGGATTATTGGAAAAAACAAAAGTTATTTTAACGTTTAAGGACAAGCATGCAGAATTATATTTAATTAAACCTGCGTTTTTGGTTATTGATAATAATGTTAAGAAAATAACAGACAAGATTGAAGGTTCAGATGCCAATGAATTAAACAAAGCTCTTAGCGAGCATAAAGGACAGAGATATAAAATAGATAATAGGATGATGGATTTGTTAAGGGCTGAACTTGGAGATTTTGATATAAATCTTTAAGAATAAATAATTATTTTTTATTTAAATTATTTTTTAATAATGTTCATGCAGGATAGGTTGTGTGGTAAGAAGCAAAATTACAATTTGAAAAACAATGAATTCTAAAATCGCAGAAGTTACGACTTAGTATTAATATTATTATTAATTATAACAAGATTTTTATATGCCTTTATTTTTATTATAAAATGTTCATAAAAAGATGGTTGGGTTTTGTATTAATCTTATTGGGAATAATCTTATTTTTTGTAAATCCTGCTTTAAATATAACTGGTTATTCAATTGCTGATAATTTTATTATTAAGGGAGTTTGGTTTTATGTTATTGGATTAGGATTTATTCTTTTAGGGATTATCTTGGCTCAAGAGAGAATCCCTGTTCCTGCTGGTTTGGAGGATATTGTTAGTGAAGTCGGGCCTTTTGAACAAGTTCCTCATGTTTTTGTTGATACATCCACTATTATCAGAATACGAAAGTCAATAAAAGAATCTGGGGGAGATCCCAGCAAAATAGATTTTTTAGGAGCTAATGTTTCTGGAAACTGTGAGTATTTTATTCCTGAACATGGATTAAGAGAAATGCAGGGCTTAAGCAGACCAATTAGTTCAAGAGGATATAGCCCTCATGGAAGACAGACAATTGAACAAGAAGCTTTTCGTTATATTTCAAGTTATTTACCTCAAAAACAAAAAAGAGCTGGAGGAGTAACTGTTGAAGTTAAAAAAAATCCTAATCTAACTTTTGTTGAGGATGCTCGTTTAAAAGCTTATGAAGGAAAAGTTGAAGCTGCAATTGATTCTTATCGGATGGATCCAAAAACAAGAAGAAGGGTTGATGATGCTGAAAAAGCTAGATTTTTAAGAGGTGCTGATGCAAAATTAATTGCAGGAGCAATAATGTCTAGAGAACATGGAAATCCTGCTGTTGTTTTAACAGAAGATAGTTTAGTTAGAGAGGTTGTTCAATATTTAAACAGAACAAGAAAATCTAGTGAGTATGAAATAAAAGTTTATGGCGTTGGAGATTGGCAGAAAAGAAGAGGTTACATTCCTTTGAGATAACTTTCTTTTAATCTTTCGATTGATTTAAATTTTTCTTCAGTTCTTTGTAAATTAGCTGCAAATTCAGGAATTCTTTCTGCGAATTTTTCAGAATTTCCATGCCAATATACTTTTGAGTTTACTAATCTTCCTTTTTTTTGTTCCTGATATTCAGGAAGCGAGACTTCTGTTAAAGTTAATTTAGGGCTTCCTACATATCTTATTAGAAATCTTTGAATTCCAATAACTCCTTTTTTTAGTCTTATTGAAGCATGGGCTGCACATTGTTCTAAAATCTGCTTTTGAACTTCTTCTGGATTTTCATAACCAAGTTTTAGAAAATCAAGAATAGGAACTGAATAAAAATTTTCATCATGATAATCTCCTATTTCATAAAAGTCCAGTCTATGTTTAAATCCTAAATCCAATATAGCTTTCCTAAATTTAGGAAAGTCTCTTCTAACAATTACAAGTCCACATCTTTCTGTTGAAATATTTACTTTGTCTTCTAGTAGTAGAAGTTGATTCATAGATAAAATTCACAAATTTCTTATTTAAATCTTCTTTAAAATATTATTTATTAATAAGTAATAAAAAAAGATATATTATGAAATGATTATAATATAATCTAGATATTGAAAATTTAAAAAGATTTAAATGCACTTTATTTTAATAAGTTTATATGAAATATTTTGAACTTAAGGATATGAAATTATATCAAGTTGATATTTATGGTACTTTAGCAGATGGAAATAGGACAAGCGATTATGATATTATAATAGATGAGAGTGGTTTAGCTAAGCTTTTATTTAAACACTAAATAAGAAGATCTTCGATAGCTTTTTAAAGCTATTTTTCCAAGGATTTCTATACAATATTATTAATTAATATTGATAATAAACAAGAAATAAAAATAATATTTAACCATGACAAAAGGAAAAGTTGTTCAATTTCGAAGGGGATTGAAAAGAATACATGAAAAGCATTTTATTTTAAATGTAGATGCAGATTCAAAAGAAAAAGCTGCAAAATTTGCAGGAAGAGAAGTTGTTTGGACTTCGCCTGCTGGAAAAAAGATAAAAGGAAAAATTTCAGCTTCTCATGGCAACAAAGGGCTGGTAAGGGCTATATTTGAAAAAGGACTGCCTGGACAGGCAAGAAATACAGAGGTTGAAATTAAATGACAGAAAAATTATCATTAATGGAAAAAACATTATTAGGTGTGGGTGGATCAGCATTTTTAACATGGATGGCATTGCCATATCAAGCAATACCTCTTCCTCAAGATGCTACTTTAGGTAATTATATTTCTTTTGCTTCATGTGGAATAATTTCACTATCAGGGTTGGGTTTTTTTATTAGCAGAGGAATTGCAGATATTAGAGAATGTTATAAACCAAGGAATTATAACCCTTCAAATAATACTCAAAAGAGGATAATAATTGAATAGGAGGAAAAAATGAAACACAAAGATATTCATTCGCATGAAATAAGCGAAGGAGTTAGAATTGGAGAATACAGAGTAATTCAGCATACTAGAAATAATGTGATAGCTGAACATATAAGGACTGGTGAATTAGCTAGATTTGATTATGCTGGAGATAATTTAGTTAAAACCAGACATTATTAAATTTTATTTTATTTAACATGGTAGTTGTAAGAAAAGCAAAAGCATATTCGAAAAGAAAACCTATTGTAAATACCAGAAGGTCAAAAATTCAACAGCTTAGCTATGTAAAGATGGTTCCCACACAGAAAATTGTTAAATTTAACATGGGAGATATTAAAGGATTTGATGAAGGAAAATATAACATCAAGATTGAGATAATCAGCCAGGAAAATGTCCAGATAAGAGATTTAGCTTTGGAGGCTGTGAGACAGTCTTTGCATAAAGATTTTTCAGTTGATTTTCCAAATAATAGTTATTTTTTAAGATGCAATACTTATCCTCATAATATTTTAAGAAACAACAGGGTTTATTCTGGAGGAAGCAAAGGAGAAAGAATCCAGACAGGAATGTCAAAGAGCTTTGGAAGTCCTGAAGGAAGAGCAGCTATCATTAAAGCAGGAAATCCTGTTTTTACTGCATATTTTAATGGAGATGATAATATTCCCAAAGCAAGGGCAATATGCAAGAAAACAGTTCCAAAACTGCCTTGTGCAACAAAGATTGTTGCAACTATAATTAAGAAGGAATAGTTCTTATTTAGAGAATAATATTATATGTTATTTTATAGTAGTAACAAAGTAAAGGTTTAAATATTAGTCATGCCTATATAATCTATGGCAAACAAAACAGGTAAAGCATATGCATTTTTCAATTGTGAAGCATCAAAAAGAGATATAGAAAAAGAACTTCCTTTTATTAGGGAATGTGTTAAAACTCCAAATGCACTAGAACTATCTTTGATGGAAGGCACAGATGCCTTAATAGGAGATGCTCAATTACTTCAAATTGCAAGAGATGCTAAAGATGCAGGAATAAGATATGTAATGGAAGCAACCTATTCAAATGCAACTAATCATCAAACTGCCGATGAAGTAGCGTCAATTCTAAATCAAGTTTATCAATCCCCATTATATCAAAAGGGAGAGCAATTCAGAGGAGAAGTTGTTTTTAAGGAAAGAGGGAGATATGTATTCAGAGAATAGCTACAAGAGTATATGCATGTAACAAAGTAGTAGGTTTTTATTACGCTTGTTTACACCAAGGATTCGGCAGTTCGATTCTTGTATTACCCATTTAACTTCAGCCTATTTCTTTTTGTAAATATTATCATGATGATCAAAGTCATCAAATTTTATCTTATTATTTTTCTTATCAAACTGAAAAACTAAAACAAAATGTCCAAGATGAACCCTTTTTGAATCCTTCATATTATATCTTAAATTTTTATAATGCTCTAAGTTATAAGAATTAATAATTTCTTCAATCTTTTTCAGAAGTTGCTCATAAAGAGATTTGTCTTTTTTTGAAAGCTTAATCATTACTTCTTGAAGATTCTCACTTATTTCATAATCATACATCTTAACCTCTTTTTAGATTAACTGTAATATTTCTTAATTCATCAATAGAATTAAACTTTAGGTACTTGCCTTTTCTTATTTTTTCTAACTTCTCTATATACTCTGGTCTTAATTCTGGTTCCAAAAAACTATCTTCATAAATTTTGGCTATCAAGGCTACTGCCTCACTTTTATTTTTAAGTCCAAATTTAGCCTTAACTATATTCAAAATTCTATCTTCTCTTTTATCAATATCAATAATGCTTTGAACCATCTTATTATTTTACTAATGATTTATTATATTTTATAATGAATGCTAATATTTAAGCCTTTTGATTTGTTTTTCTTAATGTGCTTTTTGCAAAATATTGTATTTATTATATACTTGTTTACACAGAACTCTTGCGAGTTCAACTCCTCGTATATCCATTTTTTAGGATATATCTGTGAAAAAATCGTATGATAAAATTGTTTAATAAAAAAGAACAATAATGTTCTACTTGTTTACACAAAGTATACTAATAAGATACACCTTATGCTATCCTTAAAAATTAATTGATGTTTCATCATAACAAACTTTAAATAGAAAAAATTGTTAATGTATAAATGGAAAAAAAGGGTGAAAAAAGTGATAAAGAAGAGTATGTAAAGTGGTTTTCTGAGCTTTCTAATAAAGACATTGCCATTGCTGGCGGCAAAGGTGCAAGTTTGGCTGAGATGTATAATCATAAATTCCCAGTTCCTCCTGCTTTTATAATAACTGCCCAGGCATTTGATTATTTCCTTTTAAAAAATGGAATAAAAGATAAAATAAAAGAAATTATAGAAAGCATTGAAACTGAAGATACAAAGGAATTGGAAAAAAAATCCAAGGAAATAAGAAGTTTGGTTGAACATCAGGAAATGCCCGAGGATTTAAAGGGAGAAATTATAGAAAGTTATCATATTTTAGGAACTGAAAAAATAAATAAAACCGGAGTTTCAAGAGATGCACTAAGTCTTTTAAAAAATTCCTATGAGCCAATATTTATTTCTGTAAGAAGTTCTGCAACAGCAGAAGATTTGGTTGATGCAAGTTTTGCAGGACAGCAGGAAAGTTTTCTTAATGTTAAAGGAGATAGGGCTTTAATAGACTATGTGAAAAGATGCTTTTCTTCTTTATTTACACCAAGGGCAATTTATTACAGGCATAAGAAAGGATTTGACAAAGTAAATACTCTTCTTGCAGTTGTTGTCCAAAAAATGATTGATTCTGAAAAATCAGGGGTTATTTTTTCAAAAGACCCTACAAATCAAAGTGATAATATTATAATAGAAGCTGTTTATGGATTGGGAGAAGGAATTGTGTCTGGAAGAATAAATCCTGATAATTATTCTATTTCAAGAGATTTGGAATTAAAGAATGTTAAAATAGCTGATAAAAAAATAGCAATTACAAGGGATTCATCTGGAAGAAATACAATTGTTAAATTAAATTCTGAAAAAAGCAAGACAAGGATTTTAAGCAATGGAAAATTAATAGAGCTTGCTAATTATGCCCTTAGACTGGAGGAACATTATAAGAAACCTCAGGATATTGAATTTGCAATTGAAGAAGATACTATTTATATTGTTCAATCAAGGCCAATCACAACACTTGGTGAAAAGAAAATCCAAAAAGAGATTTCTGGAAAAGTTATATTAACAGGGCAAGGAGCAAGTCCTGGAATTGGGGTTGGTGTTGTTAAAATTATAAAAAATTTAGAGGATTTGGATAGAATAAAGAAAGGAGATGTTCTTGTTACTGAAATGACAAATCCAGATATGGTGGTAAGTATGCAAAGGTCTGTTGCTATTGTAACTGATGAAGGGGGATTGACTTCGCACGCTGCAATTGTTTCAAGGGAAATGGGTATTCCTGCTGTTGTTGGAACTAGAGAGGCAACATCATTATTAAAAGATGGAATGAAGATTACTGTGGATGGCCTAAATGGAAAAGTCTATGAAGGAGAGGTTGCTGAAACTCAATTTGCAGAAGTCAAGCCTGTTGTCAAGACAGAGAAGATTAAAATAAAACTTATTTTAGATTTGCCTGAATTTGCTGAAAGGGCTGCTCAATCTGAAATTGATTCAGTCGGATTATTGAGACTAGAAGGAATAATTGCCAGTTCTGGAAAACATCCTGTTCAGTTTGAAAAAGAAAACAAATTAAACGAGTATGAAGAGATTTTAAGAAAAGGAATTGAGAAAATTGCAACCCATTTTAATTCAATATGGGTTAGAACCAGTGATATAAGGACAGATGAATTTGATTTATTAAAAGGGGCTCCTGAAAAAGAGCTTAATCCAATGCTCGGATTTCATGGAATAAGATTCTCTTTGAAACATCCAAAAATTTTAGATGCTGAACTAATGGCTATTTCTAAAGTTGCTGAAAAACATTCTCATAAAAAATTTGGGGTTATGATTCCCCAGCTTATTTCTGTTGAAGAAGTGATTGATACAAAAAAATATTTTGAAAAGCATAAAATACATAACATGGTTTTTGGAGTTATGATAGAGACTCCTGCTGCTGTGCAGATTATTGAGGAGATTTGCAAAGAAGGGATAAGTTTTATTTCTTTTGGAACCAATGACTTGACACAATTTACATTAGCTTTGGACAGAGGAAATGAATATGTTCAATATTTATATAATGAACTGCATCCTGCAATTTTTTCACAAATAAAAAAAGTCATTGAAACCTGCAAAATGTATAATGTTGAAACCAGCATATGCGGACAGGCAGGAAGCAGAAAAGAGATGGCTGAATTTTTGTTTAGAAATGGAATAGATTCAATTTCTGTAAATGCAGATGCTGCGCATGATATTTCAGTTTTGATTAAACAACTGGAGGAGGAAATGCAAGAAGAGGAGAGATTGCGAGAAGAAGAGAGATTAGAAGAGGAAAAAAGATTAAGGGAAGAAGAAAGGAGATTGAAAGAGGAAGAGGAAATTAGAGAAGAGAAAGAAAGAAAAGAAAGGGAAAGATTAAGGGAAGAAGAAAGAGTAAGATTAGATAAATTGAGAATTGAAAATGAACCTTCTTTAAATGATGATAAAGAAGAGGAAAATGCTGAAAAAATAAAGCAAAAACTTCTGGATAAAGATAATATTAAAATTCTTGCAGAACTTGAGGAGGGGTTTGATAATCTGGATAATATAAAAGAGAAAGCAGATGAAATTCAGCATGAAGTTTGGCATGGAAATCAAGAAGAACTGAAAAGAGAGAGGGAAGTTGAGGAAGGAATCGAAGTTGAAAATATTGATTACGAGGATAATCAACCAGCAAGTAAATTTGCCAATATTTTTTATGAAGATGAGAATAAAACAAATGAAGATAATAATCTAATTGATAATAAATTGAATGATGAGATAACTGAAGATAGTTATAAATTAATGAATGATATTAGTGAAGAGGTTGAAGAAGATGGAGATTTTGAGGAGAGAGAAGCAAGAATTGAAAAACCTAATAAAATGGATTCTAAAAAAGAAGGTTATAGCTGGTATGATAGTGAATATGGGTAATTTTTATGATGAATTTATTTTAGGATTTTCTTCTGTTATACTTCTTCTTATTTTTTCTGCTTCTGCTGGTGTTATAAACTTAGCATAATAATTTTCTCCAGTCCTTTTATGCAATGTTGGAAGAAGCCCGAGTGCTGATTCCAATGTCATTGCTCCACAAGGCTCTATTTTTCCTTCTTCATATACTGCAACATAATTATTTTCCATTTAATTGATAAAAAACCTATTTTATAAAGAACTTAGGTATTATGTAACTCCTGTATAATAATAACATAATAGAAAGATTTATAAATAACAGAAACCTTTAAGAATTAATAAAATTAAAGGATAATACTAATAATTAAAATGGCAGAACCAGAACAACTTAAAGAACCTGCAATGAACAGAGTAAATGATAATATTTATGCAGCATCAGCTTTTAGGTATCTAAAAGAAGGAAAATTAGATGAAGCTTCAAGTTTAATGCAGTATGCTTATGCTAAAAGAGACCAAAATGGTAATTATCAAGTGGATTCATTGGGAGCAATTGCTCTTTTAGATTTCTTAAGAGCAGGTGGTCAATCAGGAATAGGACAGAGAATTCAAGTTGATGCTAAAAAATTTAATGAAGGTTTAGAAGAACTTACTGTAAGAGAAATGGGTGGAAGCATGGTTGGAAGATTAGGCTTGGGAAAAGCTGTTTTAGAAAAAGTAATGAAAGACGGCAATGATAATAAAATTCAAGAAATACACAAGAAATTAAAAGATTTAGAATATGAACAAAATCAGCTAGGTGCAAAATATGAAAAAGCAATAAAAGAAGCTGATGATAAAGATAAAAAAGGCAAATTAGCAAAGGAATATCAGGAAAAACAAAAAGAACTTCAAGATAAATATAAAAGAGAATTGAGACTTTCTCATGCAATTTCTGCAGCTCTTAGGATATCAACAGACAGAGTTGGTTCAGATGCATTAATCTTTGGAGCATATTCTGAAGCAAAATCTTCAGATGAAATTGAAGAAATGACTGAAAATGCTTCTCCAGAACACAAAGCAGAAGAATTATATTAATTCTAAAAATGATAGACCCTCTTATAGATACATATACTGAAAGAATGTTGGATAGAGTTTTTAATGCATGCAGAACTGTTTTAAGAGTCGGAGCTCTTGAAGAAATTAGTGCAGTTTCAGCTGTTTCAGAAACAGCTCATTTGGATGCTGAAACTACAAGAAAATATATGCTGAAAATGGCATCTCAAGCAGGTATATTATACAGAAATGGAAAATATGCTCTTGCAAGAAAGGGCTCTTTGTAAAAACAGATTTTTTTATTTGTTTTTTAATTTAGTATCCTCGCAACAAATACTTCTATTGAACCTCTTTCAACAACCTACCTGTATAAAGATTAATGATATTATCTAGATTCAAATTATTTCTTTAATTAATTTCATAACAACATTGAAAAATTCTTCTGCTTTATTCTGCCACATATCAATTATATTTCCATTTATATTCCTGATTTCTCCGTGCATCACTTTTCTGTGAAGTTCATGCAACTCTATAAAATTATCAACATATTTTATTTTTAATAATCTTTTATCAACAAAATTTTCTTTTAATAAACCTGCAATATGCTCTGTGCTTGGAGGAAGAACTTTAATTGCCATAAGCAAAGCCTGGGCAGAATCAACCATTGCCCAAAAACATCCTTCAACTGAACTTAATTCAGCAGATTTGCTGCTTAATATATGAACTGGAACTCTGTTCAGGCAGGTATATATTGCTTCAGGTGTTGGTTTTATTCTTCCCTGTTCAAGAAGAATTTTTAAAGGATTGAAAAATCCGCCAAAATCTATTAAAGTCTCTCCGTATCTTATAACATTAATCACAGTCGGGTCTCCCATGTAAAGGTCTCCCCACCAAGTTGTTAATTTAACTGTGTTAATATGGAAATCTTTTTGATAGGGGTTTTCTTGGATTATTTTTGCAAGCTCTTCTCTGTACCATAGAACCAAAGTTTCATCAAATTTTATTGAAGCATCGTCTATTATTATTATAATATCAATATCAGAGCCAATAACATTAGTTTGTTTTGCAGAAGAGCCAAAAAGAATTATTGATTTAATCATTTTATCAAATTTTTGATAAATTTTTATTGCAAAATCCATTGCAATATCCCTTTCAGTTTTTAACAATAAGCTTGGATATTTTTTAATCTCTGTTTTTTTTGTCGGTTTAATGTTTAATTTAGAATTTTTCATTTGCATTTGTCAAAGTTCACCTTTTTTATATATTTTAAAAGATATGTTTGTTTTTAAATTTATTTGTTAATGTTTATTCAGGTTATGGGGGCAAATGAGTATTTGTTATGGTTTTTAATGGTATAGCTTATTCTTCTCTTTTGCTTACAAAACTTATTACTTCTCAATGTTAATAACACAAATCTTTATAATATAATTCTTTTATAATCTTTTATAAAAAGAGTTCAAGATGACCAATGCAATAGCATATGCAAGAGCATGCATTTTAGGAAATCCATCAGATATGTATGGAGGGAAATGCCTTAGTTTTACTTTTGGAAATTATGCTGAAGTTGATGTTGAAAATTCTGAAAAAATATGGATACATGGAGAAGAAAAATCCGAAGACCATCTGACTTATAATGGAAGCAATGATTTGATAAAAGCAACTGTCAAGCATCTTTGTTTGCATGATAAAAAATTTGAGATTTCTTACAAATCAAACATTCCAAAAGGTTTTGGGCTTTCTGGAAGTTCTGCTATAATAATAGCAGCAATAAGAGCATTAAATTTGCATTTAAATTTAGGGTTGAATAGAGATGAAATTGCAGAGCTTGCTTTGCATACAGAGGTTGATGAATTAAATATAGCAGCTGGATTTCAGGACAGGTATGTAATTTCTCATGAAGGAGTTTGTTATATGGATTTTAGAGGAAAAGAATATTTAAGAGATGCAAAAATAGATGGTTTTGGAAAAGTTAAGAAATTATCTGTGAATTATATTCCTTTTTTTCTATGTTTTGGTTCTGAACCAAAAAGCAGTGCTGTTATTCATAATCCATTAAGAGAAAGATTTCTTAAAGGGGGGGAAGATGCCACAAATATAAAAGAACATATGGATAAAATAGCAGAACTTGCTGAGCAGGGTATTAAGCCTCTTTTGAAAAGAGATTGGAAAAAAATAGGAGAATTAATGAATGAAAATAACAGATTAAGAAATCAATTGTGCAATTATCTTAAAAGTGATATTCATGCAATGGAGTATGCTCTTGCATGTGGGGCATATGGCGTAAAAGTTTCTGGTAGCGGAGGAAGTGTTATTGTTTTATGCGATGATAAAAATATTGAAGAAGTTTTCAGGAAAGTGAATAAGATTTATCCTTGTTTGAGGCCGGAGATTGCTTTTGGGATGAATTAGAGAAAGACTATTTTGTTAATGTTAAAATTTTTATTAAGGTTCATATATTCACTTCTTTTAAGCTTGTTGAGTTTTGTTGTGAGAGCAAAATAGAGGTTTCTTTTAATTGCTTTGTTTCTTTCTTAAACTCAATTTTACACACTAATAAATAAAGCTATATTTTAGTTAGCGAAGCTTCTAAAAATTAAAAACTTGTAAATTTACACAGAATATCCAGTAAGCTTACCCACTGCAAAACCAACCAATGCAGCTGCCATTCCAATTGTCATCAATTGGAATCCTTTTTTTATCCAACTGCCTACTGTTAATTTTCCTTCAATTGCTCCTGTTGTAAATAATGCAATTGCAGATATTATTAATGAAGAGATTACTGCTGTTTGTATTGAAAAAAAGAAAAAAGATGTTAAAGGGATAAAAGAGCCTATTATAGATGCTAAAAAAACAATTATAGCACTTTTTATAGGATGTGCAAGTTCCTTGGAAAGCCCTAACTCTTCTTTCATCATTATATCTTTCCACATTTTTTTATCTGAAGTGATTCTATGGACAATGTCATTAAGAAGTTTTCCCCTGAAACCCTTTTTATAATAAATATCTTTTATTTCAATTCTTTCTAGTTCAGGAACCTGTTCAATTTCATTTTCTTCCATTTGCTCCTGGGATTTATAATAATCTGAGAGGGCTTTTGTTGAAGTGTATGCAACAGCTCCCATTGAAACAGATTCTGCAAATGTGGCAGTCAAGCCTGCAATTATAACAAGTTTAGCATCATTAGTTGCAATTGCCATACCCAGAATTATTCCAAGAACATTGACAAGCCCGTCTTGCCCTCCAAGAATAAAATCATTGAGCCATGCAGCACCTTTATTGTGCTTTTCAGTATTATTCATCATCTCTTTTCTTTTATACAAGCTCTTGCGCATACTGGAACTAATTAATGGAAGTATAAAAAGGTGTTGGGGAAGGGATGAGAGGAAAAAGGTTTTTTGAAGCTGTTATAGTAAAAAAATAAAATTTTAATTATTCCCATTTTCCATCTTATCATTCAAATTCTTTAATCTTTCTTCATATTTTTCAATATCCTTATCTTTTTCTCCAAGAATTCTAAGCTTATTTTTTAAGGCATCAATCAAACTTTTGCTTATTTCTTTTGTATGATATCTGCCTCTTTCAAAATTTCCATTATTTATATCTTCTTCTACTTTTTTAAGATGGATTTCTATCTCTTCTTTTATACTCTCTATTCCTTTTTCCAATCTTTTAGTTCTTTTAGCCATTTTTCAGAGAGTTCATAAATATTTTCAGCTTCTTTTATATTTATATTATTAATCTCTTTTTTATTTCTTTTAATTCTTAAATAAGCATTAAAAACATTTTCTCCTGTTAAATCTAAAAATTCTTTTTTATTAGGTTTTTTATTGTCTAAAATGCATTTTATTAAATACATTTCTCTAAATCTTAAAACTAAAGAATAAGCTGTTCCATCAAGTATTTTTTCATTATTTTCTTTAGCAGTATCTATCATATCTTTGTTTATTTTTAATATTCTTTTTATTTCATCCAAAATCTTTTTGAAATTAAAGTCAATTTTTCTAATTTTATATTTTTCAATTAACCCTTTATTAAACAAAACCTCTGCTTCGTTTAATATTGATTGATAATTAAGGCTTGATGAAAGATTTTTTAAAAAATTGTCTTCTGAAACAAAAAGAATCTCATAATTGTTTTCATTAATAATCTTGTTGAGTTTTTCAGTTATAACTAAGATATCAATGTCACTTGATTCATCATAATCTTCTCTTGCATAACTGCCAAATAAATAAATGCCTTTCACTTCTTTATTTAATCCATATTTGAATATAATATCAAGAACATCTCTGGCAATCTGCTCTTTTGATGGCTGCAGAAGAGTTACAACTACCTGTTTGTTCAGCCAGCTTCTAGGCAGGAGAACTCCTGCTGAAGTTCCAACTTCTCGCGTGTTTCTAATTAAAGTTTCCATTTTTAAATGATTAAGTATTCGTATTATAATGTATTATAATACAAGTTAATAAAGCTTTGGGTTATAGGGATATTGGTTAATGATATGAAGGATTGGTGAAATGGGTTGGGGTGAGATGGGAGAAGATGGATTGGGAGAAGGGTATTGTTGTTAATGTGATATAGGATGAGAGAGAAGGTAGGGGATGAGATGAGAGGTTGGTTTGTTGGAATAATTAATTTTTAGCTTATTCCAGGGCTATTAATTCATCAATCACTTCATCCACAGCAAGAATAATCTCTTCTTTTCTGTATTTAACATCAGGATAATAATTTTCAAATAAAAATACTGCCCTATCAATTGCCCTTGTTTTTATTATTTCTTTATCTTTTTCATTCCAATTATATAAAGAAAAATCTTCTGATGCATTTAACCTGTATTCAATTATTTCTTTCTCTAATCTGGGTATTGACTCGGGTTTATTTGTATTTTTCTTTAAAACCTTATGCAATGCTACATTCCCTATTCTTTTGCTTAATGATTGTATAATTCTATTTTTTCCCATTTTATTTGATTTAATCTATCATAAGTTTCTTTAATTAATCTTTTTAAATGAAGAATAGCAATTCTTTTTTCAACAGAATTTTCTTCATTGTTTCTAAGCTTAACTGCTAGATTTTTGCTAATCTCATCATAAGTTTCTTGATTTAACTTTTGATTATCAATAATCTTGTTTATCAATAACCTAATTAAAATTATTCCTCTTATATCTTCATAAATCTCCTGGCCTTTGATATGATTATATTCAGAATCTTCAAATATGCTGTAATTAAGTTTCATCCTCAAATCCATTTTTCTTATCTCATATTTTTTAGGAATCTCAACTTTTCCATAAATTATTTTGGAGTCATGCAACTGATACATCAAAGATATGTTTGAATTCTTAGAATCATTGAAAGTTTGTTTATCATAAATCTGCAGATCTATATTTATTTCATGTTTTTCAAAGATTTTTTTTATTGAGTTTATTTTCTTATATTTTTCGTGAAGTTTATTCCAAAAAGGTTTTTCCAGCATGGTGATGCAATCAATATCTCTATAATTGGAATAATTAGTCTGCACAACAGAACCAAACAATATTATTGCCTTAATTTCCTTTAATTCTTCCATTAATATTTTTTTTATCTTTTTTTCAATAGCATGAGATTTATGATTATATTCAATCTGATTCAAAATGTGTTCAGTATTAATCTTGAGAATCTGACGAAGCCGTGGCCTGACAAATCTTGAAAGATAATTTGAATCCTGCTGATTCAGGGGTTTTCCCAAAAGTCTCTTATTGATTGTTTCAATCTCCCGTTTAGTCAAAACAAAATTCAAATCATTGTATTTTAATGTTTTTACCATATAATACATATATATGTTATGTATTTAAAGGTATGGTTGATGAATGAAAAAATGGTTAATGTTGATGCGGAGAAGGGGGTTTGATGAAATTTGTTATTAATGTTGCAATCAAAATATAAGAAATCAGGCAATCTTCTGATTAAAAAATCAGAATCTGCTACCAGCAAAACTGCTCATATTCTCCATAACTTCTAATCTATTGATATTAACTATAATGGGATTGAAATGATAAGTAGTGCAGGATTTTAGACCTGATTGCTTATACACTTCTTTGCTTTCTTTTATAAAAGAATATGAAATTATTTTTAATTTAGAATTATCTTGAATTATTTTTAACTTTATCTCTTAGTATCTTCTATTTCTTCCAAAACTTCTTCCACCACTATGTCCATGACTTCTATTTCTACTTCTATCCCTATTTCTGTTTCCGCCCCAACTTTTTTCTCTGCTTTCGCCTCTGCTTCCGCCGGTATCTCTATCTCTACTTCTAGGATTATTAAATGAACCTGTTCTGCTAGGCCTGCCTGACGATGAATAATGTGAACTTGAACTTCTTCCTCTACCACCAAATCCTCCTCTGCTACCTCTGTCTCTGCCAAATCTGCTATTTCCTGCTCCTCTGCTAAATCTCCCACCTCTTCTTTCAGGCATCCAGCCCAATCTTGCTCTTTCTATTAATGGTGTTTGTTCGTTCTTTATTTGAATTTCACCTTTATCTACAATGTTACTGAAATTTTCATAATCTCTTGAGGTAACTATATTGATAACTTTTCCTTCTTCTCCTGCTCTTGCAGTTCTTCCAATTCTATGAACATATTCCTTGGGATCTGCTGGAATATCATAATTATAAACATGAGAAACTCCTTTAATATCAAGTCCTCTTGCTGCAACATCTGTGCATACAAGAATCTTTGCTGTTTGAGAATGGAATCTGTCCATTATCTTGTTTCTTTTATCCTGGGAAAATCCTCCATGTATTGGAAGGACATCTAGGTTGTTGGCTTTAAGATTATTTGCAACAAAATCAACATTTCTTCTTGTGTTGCAAAAAACCATTACTAGTTTTGCATCTTCTTTTGTCAATAAATGATTTAATAAAGAGAATTTTAAATTATCCTCTACATCAAAGTAAATCTGAGTTAATTTAGCAGGATCAACATATTGTTCTGCTGAAACTTCAACAGGATTGTTCATATATTTTTGAGCTAATCTTACAATATCTTCTGACATTGTTGCTGAAAATAAAAGAGTTTGTCTTTTTTTAGGGCATTGATGAATTATTTTTTCAACATCATCTCTAAATCCCATGTCGAGCATTCTATCTGCTTCATCTAAAACAAGAATTTTTAAATGAAATAAATCAATTGTATGTCTTGCAAGATGGTCTAGAATTCTTCCGGGTGTTCCAACAACAACTTCTGCACTTTCCATGTCTTCTATTTGAGGATTAAGTGAAACTCCGCCATAAACAGGAATTATGTTCAATGGCTTGTGTTTGGAAAATTTGTTCAAAGCTTTATAGTTTTGTTCTGCTAATTCTCTTGTTGGTGTTAAAATTAAGGCTTGTATTCCAAAGTCTTTTTTAACATCTTGAAAAATAACAGAGCCAAAAGCAAGAGTTTTTCCAGAGCCTGTTGAAGCTCTAGCTATAACATCCTTGCCTTCAAGAACATGAGGGATTGATTTCTCCTGTATCTCACTAGGTGTTTCAAATTTTTCTTCTTCAATTGCTTTTAAGACATGTTCAGAAATCCCTAATTTCTTGAACTTGTGAGAGCATGAATTTTTTTCAGGCTTTAAAGCAATTTGTATTGTTTCAGTTTCCATTTTAAGTATGTAAAACTTTTTATAGGAAATAACTTTAATTATTTCCTAATAATCAAATAACTTATGATTATTGAAGTTATTTGATATAATAAAATCCATTAATTTGTGTTTAAAACCTTGTATAAAGTTTGGGTAAGAAAAAGTCGTGCTCGTTTATTAGCGAAGCTTTTTCTTGAACAATATTAATAATCGATGTTATTATTTGTTTTTGTGTATATAGTTAATTGGAGGGGGGTTTATAAACCTGCTGGTAAGACCAATTATATTTTTTGGTATTATAGTATTTTCACACCAAAAAAGCTTAAATAATAGCTAAACTACGACGATAGTTATGAAAAGAGTATTGTCAGACATGTATTTCTTGGGTAGAGAATGTCTGATAAAAAAGACCAGCAAAAAGTTATAGATGAAATAAAAAGAATTCTAAGAATAATCTGAGAAATTGGTTTTGAATTCTAAACTTGTTTGAATTATTTTAATAATGCATATCCCCCTAATGGTTTTGGAGAGTATGATTGTGGGGCTTCTGTTGCTTAAACTCTTGCTAACTCTACACAACTATCTCTTATGCTAACCCTTCACAACTTGCATTAATTAACATTAGTTATATAATCGTATCTTCACAATCTTTTAAAACCCCTAAACGCACCTAAAAATATGGGTTTTTCAATAAAAAAAGGATATATCTTTGCATTTATATTAGCTCTTCTTCCAGTAATTTATATATTGATTTTTATGAATGATGCAGTTTTGTTCTCTAATTTTTCAAGTTCAATGAGAAGCCTTGGAAAGATATTAGGGCTTGTTGGCATTATTTTATTTTCCTTAACTTTTCTTTTAAACACAAGATTGAAATTTACAGAAAAACTTTTTAATGGCTTGGATAATACTTACAAAGCGCATCATATTTTAGGCACTATTTCCTTTTTATTATTGCTTTTTCATCCTTTGTTTTTAGCAAGCCAGTATATTACCAGTTCTTTTGCAGCTGTTGCAAAATTTCTTTACCCTTTAAATGAGAATATTTCTGTTACGTTTGGAAATCTTGGATTATTTTTAATGGAAATATTTTTAATTTTAACATTTATAGGAAAATTAAATTATAAAACCTGGAAATTCACACATAGATTTTTAGGAGTTGCTTTTATATTTGCAAGTTTGCATGTTTTGCTGATTTCAAGCGATGTTTCCAGAAACTGGATTCTTAGAGGCTATATTACTATGTTTCTATTAATTGGATTAATGTCTTATGGTTATAGAAGCATTTTTAGGAAGTATTTTGTTAAAGTTTATAATTACGAAGTCAAATTTGTAAAAACTTTGGGAAATATTACTGAAATAAAGCTTACTCCAAAAAATAACTTCCTAAATTTTGTTCCAGGACAATTTGTTTTTATAAGTTTTGATTCAGCAATTGGAAAAGAATCTCATCCATTTACAATAAGCTCTTCATCATCAGACAGAGAGCTTGGTTTTTCAATAAAAAATCTTGGGGATTTTACCGGAAAATTAAAAGATTTAAAGGAAGGAAGTATTGCAAAGATAGAAGGGCCTTTTGGAAGGTTCTCTTTTGTCAATTATCCTTCTAAGAATTATATTTTTATAGCGGGAGGAATAGGAATAACTCCTTTTTTGTCAATGATAAGAAGCATTGAAGATAATCCTGATAAATATTATTTTGAATCTATAGATTTGCATTATTCTATTAAAACTGAAAAAGAAGCTGTGTTTTTAGATGAGTTAAATGAAATTTCAAAAAAGTTTTCTGAAAAAAAATTAAATATTTTTTTGCATATAACTGAAAAAAGCGGATATTTAAATTTGCAAAAAATCCTAGAAAAAAGCAAGAATCTTTATGATAGCAAAATTTTTATATGCGGACCTGTAAATATGATGCATAGCCTGAAAGAACAGTTGATTTATTCTGGAATTAAAAAAGATAATATTAAAATTGAGGAATTTGCATTGCTATGAAAACAACAAAATTAATTTTCTTTGCAGGATTATTCATAGCATGGGCTTTTTTAGCTACACTTTTTATAGCTGGATTTAATATGGTTGAAAGAAATAGCCTATCAAATACAGTTTCAGGAAAAAATGTTTCAAATGATAACTCAATAAATAATAATCTTGTTCTTGATTTGAATGAAATTGCAAAGCATAATTCTGCTTCAGACTGCTGGATGATTATAAATAACAAGGTTTATGACATTACTCCATATATTAATTCCCATCCTGGAGGAGAAAGTGTTTTATCCCGTTAATATTTCCTAACGATACATTTCTTTGATTTTTCATTTTTTAAGTTTCCTTATAAAAGCCTGAGATGGAGTTTCTAGTTCGTCAAACTTTAAAGCTTTATGGGGCTTTAAATC
>Ga0209542_10003785_pt1 | contig 31966 bp, 40 predicted proteins | sample RifCSPhighO2_01_FD_184028 | JGI IMG/M metagenome (GOLD analysis project Ga0209542, IMG submission 184028) | Soil microbial communities from Rifle, Colorado - Rifle CSP2_plank highO2_0.1 (SPAdes) (version 2) | ecosystem: Environmental > Terrestrial > Deep subsurface > Rock core/Sediment ... | reverse complement strand
TACAGTTGATGGCAAGGTAAGAGAAATACTTAACGGTTTTGTTCGAAATCCAGTTACTGTATCGGTTAAAAAACAAGATATGCTAAAAAACATAAAACATAATGTTATAAGAATCTCTGATAAAAGCAGAAAAATAGAAAAACTACATGACCTGCTAATTCAAAAAGAATTTGAGAAAGTTCTTATTTTTGGAAGAACAAAATGGGGAGTCCAGCGGCTGTCGGAAGAATTACTCAAGAGGGGATTTAACGCTGATGTAATTCACGGTAATAAAAAGCAATCTCAACGCTTGAGAATTTTGGATAAATTCAAAAGAAACGAAATTCAAATACTTTTAGCCACCGATCTAGCATCGAGAGGACTGGATATTGATAACGTAACTCACGTCATCAATTATGATCCGCCTGAATCATATGAAGTTTACATCCATCGTATTGGAAGAACCGGACGATTAAATAAGATTGGTACAGCACTTACTTTTGTTTAAAAATTTAAAAAAGCAGCTGTTAATCCAATTACACCGGTAAAAAATTTTGTTTTTTTGAAGAAATAATCTTTTCCTTGCAGACAAGTTTTTATGATATAATTATTTAAGGAAGTTTGAAATTGTTTTGAAGATATTCAGGATAAACCTTTTTTCTTCTCTATCACAAACAACTTCTTACTTAAAAAATTTATCAACTCATTAAATAATCATGGTTAAGAAAATATTTGTCAGAAAAATCTCTTTGAAGACAACCGAGCAAAAGCTATTTGATCATTTTTCTCAAGCTGGAAGAGTCATATCGGCAATTATCTCTAAAAGCTTGGATCCTAAGACGCATGCAGGATCTGGCTATGTCCTCATGGCTAGTGACAAAGAAATGGAGGAAGCCATAAGCAAGTTAAATAATTCTCTATTAGACGATAGTCATATCGTAGTTATTGAAGCTCATCCATTGGACCAAGAGAAAAAACCATATTATTATAAACACCGTTAAGTCGAGATTAGATTATGGAAAAAGCCTATAGAAATAATTGTTACCGTTGCGGTAGGGAAAGAATAGTTGTAAAAGTCTGGAAAGAAAAAGTTGAAAATTCGGTTATTGAAAACACAGAAAGCATCTGTCCAGATAAAAAATGTCAAGAAGTCGTAGATCAAGAAATCAGACGTCAAAGAAACAAGCATCTGCAGGCGGAAAACAAGCGAAAAGAAATGCTGAGAAACAGAAAAATACAACTTCAAATTAAAACAGTCAGGGGGTGAATCAAATAAATGGATAAAAAGAAATTATATGTAGGCAACCTTCCGTGGTCTGTTAATGAACAATCATTGAAGGACATGTTTTCTCCATTTGGAGAGATAACAGAGGTTGTGATCATTAGCGATCGTTATACGGGTCGTTCAAAAGGCTTTGGATTTGTAACTTTTGCCAATGAAGCAGACGCTGAAAAGGCAATAGCTGAATTATCAAATAAAGAAATCGACGGAAGAAAAATTATAGTCAATATAGCAAAGCCCAGAGAGGAAAGATCCAACCAAAGAGGCGGAGGATACAAAAGAGATTTTAATCGACGAGGATATTAACAGCTGGTCTTTCGACAAAACGATCAGAGTGTAAACACTGTATATTTAGAAACTTAATCAGTTGATAACTGCTGCTATTTGTTCTTTAATTTTTCTACAATGCTTCTGTCGAGAAACTCAGCCAGAGAAATATTTGCCTGAGTTAATTCTTTGGGAAAAATTGACGAGCGCAGCAAACCGGGAAAATCAATCCTGGCGTGATTTTCGGCTTTTAATGCCTGATAGGTTTTGATTGCGGCCTGCTGTAGTTTTGCTTCGAGCTCTTGACTGATCGGAGCCGGACAGATTTCTTCGGCCACACCTGCTACATATTTGGCTTCGTAGTCAAAAAATTCGTTTTTCGATTTAATCATCACAACAGGAAGAGCCGTCGGCTGGTTGTAGGGACCGATAACCCCTACGCTGAACTCTTGTCCGGCAATGAATTCTTCTAGTATGACTTCATCGGAAAATGCGAAAGCTTTCTCGATAGCCGGCTGTAATTCGGCGTCTGATTTCACCAAGGTGGTTCCGCGACTGGCGCCGTTGGAGGTTGGCTTGACAATAAGAGGGTAAGAATGGCGGGATAAGATTTCTTGATTTAGTTTTTCATTTTGGTTTTCTTTATTGATTTCGCTGCTTTTTGGCACGAGCAATCCATTGGAAGCGAGGATAGCCTTGGTAAAGGACTTATCAAAGGCAAGCACAGAACTTTTTAGTTTGGGACTCAAGTAAGGTATATCGACAAGTTCAAGTAGTCCCAGCGTTTTCCCGTCCTCGCCAAATTCGTTATAGATTGCCACTATAGCGAAATCAAACATATTTTTTATTTCCTTGAGAGATAAGGAGCTTAGGGAATAAATATTTGAGACCTTACTATGATTTTTTATTTCTGCGAAAGCTACGTATGTTGGATCTTGTCTAAGTTCATCTTCAGCGATAGCCAACCTGTCGGGGATCAAGTCATTAAAAAGAACGATTGAAATCAGGTATTTATCCGAGTCAAGATTGTCCAGAAGGTTTAGGACGGTATTGTTTGACCCGGTGCTGGTTTTTGAATTCGTGGCAGTGATAATAGCAATTCGAATGCGGTCGGCCATATGGTATGCTGGAAATTAATTATACTTAGAGTCTGATTATTTTACAGCTTTTTTTTTGCATAAAAATCTAGAGTATTGATATCCCGGTTTTCGGCCCTAATTTTTCCTTTACAGATTTGTATTTTAGAAGTTTGCAGGAGAGATTTGTCAGCGGCGTAAGGGAAAGATTTGACTAGTTTTTAATTATTGGTTAGCATAAAATAAATCTATGGTATCGAAATCTACAGGCAGAAAAAAGAAAGCTTCACAACAAAAATCAATTGAAACCAATAAGCAAAATGTGGTTGAACCGCCACAAAATTTGCTGCCAGAGCACACGCAAACACAAGAAGAAACACCAGTTAACAAAGAAGTAGTAGAAGAGGAAGTAAAGACAATAACTGAAGAAAAAAAAGAAACTCCCGTTAGCGTTGAGGTAAAACCTGATGAAATAAAAAGTGAGGAAATCCTGAAAGCAACTGAATCATCTCCACCCCCGCCACCAGTCTCTGTGTCAGTAAGCGGGGTAGAGCCACCATCCCCACCAGACCAACCTTCAAATAGAAAATTCGTCTGGATAGGTTTATCGGTTTTATTAATATGTCTTGCTGCCTTCGGCGTCTGGATGTATCTTTCCAATAAACCTAAGCCCGATGAGAAAAAAACAGAGGCAGCTACACCAACCAAATCAACGACAGAAAAACCAGAGCCAACAGCTACCTCAGCGGCAAAGATAAGCCTTGACAAATATTCAATCAAGGTGTTAAACGGAAGCGGAATCCCAGGCGAGGCTTCTAGATTGCAAGATCTCCTGGAGAATAACGGATTTGAAGTTGGAGAAGTCAGCAACGCACAAAGTTATGATTACACAGACACAATCATTCAGGCTAAAAAAGCTGTAGAAAAAATATTTTTAGAAAAGCTCCGCACTCTTGTTGGCAAATCTTATGTCTTAGGTAAAGACGAACCTCTTGCCTCTACCAGCTCTTCCGATGTCATCGTCATAGTAGGCAATAAAAAAGCAGAAAAATAGCTACCTTCTTATATATTTTGGTTCTGTGATAAGTTGAGTAAGACGAGCAGAGTCCACAGTTATCGCTGTTGGAACAGTAATGCCCAATAGTTCCCGCCCTTCTTGTCTTTCTACCAATCTTAATCCTAAAACTGGGGCCTCAGTTCCATTTGTTAATTCAATTTGAGCAATTTGAACCGGACTTCTTCCTTGGACTTTTTGGATATCTTCTCCAGCTTCGCCAAGCTGTGCAAAACCAACCACAACATTTCTCCATCTGTCCAAAATATTGGAGATTCTGATGTTAGATTTGCCTAAATCTACACTTACCATACTGGTATGGTTATGCCAAGTAAAAGTAAAAACAGTTGAGTGGGGAGCGCTGTGTTTTCCTTCCCACTGTAAACTAAAGGTATTATTTTGATCGGGTCTAAGTAGATCTGGAGATACATGTACTCCAATCTGCGCAACCCAACCGCTTTCTTTAGCATAGTTAGCCAGTTGAATCGAGAGTTCATCAAAAGGCGCGGTCATCGGTTGAACAAAATAAGATAAGGCTGTGTCTAAAGTACCTAAGCGGTGATTTGGATAAAAGATAGCCCCAGGGTTTTGTACAACCATTCTGTGAAAAGATGTCCTAGTAGAAGCTCCAAAAAGATCAGGCAAAGTATTACGCAGTTCATCTCTAGCTGATGTTGATTCAGTCTTACTTAGTCGTTCGTACATCAAATGGGCTAACATATGCATCAAGATTTTAAAATATTCTGTTTATTATACCATAACAGTCTAAATTCCATTTTGTAACCACACCGTCAAAAGAAAGCTGGTTTGTCTAAATTGCAGGAAGATTGGTATAATTAGATAATGCCAAATGGAGAAATACCTGGACCTCCTCCACCAGAAAGTACTGATAGCACTCTTAAACGCCTGCACCGTAAAGAAAGCAAATTGTCGAAAAAGTTACAGAATTTAGGTCCTGATGATGAAGGGTTTGGGCGTTTATATGATGCGTTAGAAAAAGTTAAGGCACAAATTGAAGAACTCAAAACCTCCATTCCATCAGCTGGACCCTCACCAACAACCATAGACCCTAGCAAGCGCGATATTCAAGGTAGAATTCCCTGGCGAAAACCAAGACGACATAAATAAAACAACTTCAGAGTATATTTTCTTTTAAAAAATCTCCTTTATCGTATAATATGACTGTAGAATGACTCGATCTGAAGCTAGATCATTTCAATATACTTTGGACTCTGCCGTAGAACTAGAGACTGTTTTTGTCTTCCCTGTGAGAAAAACCATCTATACCTCACTTGGCAGAGGAGAAATAATCAAACATCCTATTACAGCAAGGAGACTGGAGCAGAAGGAACAGGGGTTGCATATTTTTCAGGCGCTTACTCCAGTTGATATTTATGTCTTTAAGTTCCATGGAGAAAGAAAACTAAATCCGGGCTCTTACTTTACCGCTTATTCAAGCCAGGGACGAAAAATAAAAGTATAATTAAATTATGGTATTAACTCCCTCAACTATGCTACCTTTGACGACAACAGCTCCTCATTTTTCCCTAGCAGATGTGGTAATGGGAGAAACCATTTCGCTTGAGACGTTTGCCAAAAACAAGGCGCTTCTTGTTATGTTTGTCTGTCAACACTGCCCCTACGTCCAACATATCAAGAAAGAGATTGCCAGGATTGGAAAAGACTACGAAGATAAAAATCTTGGGGTTGTAGCCATAAGCTCGAATGACGCCTCCTCTTACCCTGATGATTCTCCCCAGAATTTAAAGGAAATGGCAAAGGAGCTTGATTTAAGTTTTCCGCTTTGTTTTGATGAGACGCAAGAAGTGGCAAAAGCCTATACCGCCGCCTGTACGCCAGATTTTTTCCTCTTTGATCAGGAAAGAGGGCTCGTCTACCGAGGACAGCTGGACGACAGTCGACCAGGCAACAACCAGCCTGTAACAGGAGGCGATCTTCGCTTGGCAATTGAGGCTGTCTTAAACGACCAACCGGTAAATCCAGAGCAAAAACCCTCAACCGGTTGCAATATCAAATGGAAACCAGGCAATGGACCTTACTACTTCTAACAAGAGAGTAAAAATCTAAGTTTTTGCTTTAAACTGGCGGCGTTTTATTTTGTTTAAGGAATACATGATTCTTTTGTGAAGATTAATATTTTTGATCCTAGCAAAGCGTAGAATTGAAACTAAAATATCTCCCAGTTCCTGTTCGTAGGTTTCGTCCTGCTGAGCAGCAATATTTATTCCTTTTCTGCCGTGTTTAGCTAGATATGCTCTTGCTATCTCTCCCACCTCTTCAACTAGACTTAAAATCAGAAATGAGCCGAATTCCTGGGTAGATTTTAGATCTTTGTCTATCTGATCAAGGTAAGCAAAATATTTGCCAAAGGGTGAATATTTCTTTTTTGGATTTTTCATCATTGCTCTTATATTAAATAAAAGAGCCCAAATCAGATATGGTCCCAAACATCTACATCTCCCCCTGATTCAATATCCCAGTTGCCTTTGATGGTATAAACAATAATTTCCGCGGCAGTTTTTTATTATCTATTGTAAAATTCTAGATATATGTATAAATATAGCCTCATCATGCTCCAAAATTTAATGATTTTTTGTAAGGGGATTACAAAATAATTTTTAATAAAAGAAGACTAAAAGGATTAACTTTTTTGGACTTTTCTACGAATCCATTCCAAGTACCCTATTCCACCACTTTCAGCTTTATTATGCATAGTTATAGCGTCGATTTCTCCTTGTTCATATGGAATTATCCCAGCTACCTTGAGAAGTAATAACACAGTGGCTGTCCTTTCAGGCGCAGAAGCTCTAGTTTCCAGATAGTCTAAATTTTCTTCACTAAAAATTTGCCTTAAGCCTTCTCTAAAATTAGCTAATCCTACACCACTTAAACGAGAGTCATAGTTAATTACTAAACCACTATTGTCAATATAGCTAATAGGATTTACCTCTCCTAAGTCTTTTCCTAATTCATCTTGAGTCATTCTAGTTGATAGAAGTTCGATCCATCCTACTAGCCGCGACCTGTTGTGATCTTGAAATAAATTAGTACTATCGAGAGGGTCCAAATCCCAAAAATGCCGCCCTCCACTTATTGGCTCAAGTCTAGGGACCCTTCCTGGATCATAATTTATTGCTCCTGTCTGACCTAATATTGTTGCATTTTTTGCCCAACCCTCAAGAACGGTTAATGGATTTTTACCCTGTCTTTCCAACAAGGCTGTGTGGGGCAAATCGGTCAAATTTTCATTCATGGTTTATTTATAACCTATTTAACTGATTAAAGTCAAGATTAAGGTTTTAATTTAATTTCTCTTAAGCCTAGGTTTAAAAAATAAAGAATTAACGAATTAGTTGTACATTAATAGAAAATGGGATTGCTAAAGAATCTGAAAAAATTTTGAAATAATTTTTAAAATCCAAATATATTGAAAAAAACCATCAGCACAAGAAGAACAATTAAAAACAAGAGGCCTAAAACCACAACAATAATCTTTAAATTAATTAAAAGAAACTCAACCAGCTGCAAAAACAGTTTCTCCGAATTTTCTAAAGGATTAACAACTTTGTCCTCAGTATTATCTGTCATAAATTTTGTTTTTATTATATACTTAAAGTTTTCCCAATCCTATGTTAATGCAAAATAGAAATCTTTTGATCATTGCGCTTATCGCCGTTGTCAACGCCTTGGGCTATGGCATCATTATCCCTGTATTGTACTCGTACTCGCTAAAATATGGCCTTTCGGATTTTCAAAATGGACTTTTGTTTTCAACCTTCTCAATCTGTCAATTCCTCTCGACTCCGATAATCGGTAGACTGTCTGACAAATACGGAAGAAGGCCTTTACTTCTTATCTCGATATCTGGTACAGCGCTGTCTTTTTTTATCATGGCTTTTGCACCCAGTGCCTTGTTTTTATTTTTGGCACGTGCGCTTGATGGGGCGACAGCCGGCAACATCCCGGTTGCCTCGGCCGTCATCTCAGATACCACCTCCCAGGGACAAAGAGCCCGAGGTTTTGGAATAATTGGCGCTTCTTTTGGCTTTGGTTTTATCTTCGGCCCGGCAATATCGGCTCTAACTGTGTCGGTTTCGGCTTCGCTGCCATTTATCATCGCGGGTGCAATCTCGCTATTTGCGCTAATTATCACTTATCTGTTTTTACCCGAAACTAATAAACATCTTGGAGAAGTGAAACGCTCCGCTTTTTTCAATTTCAAAAAACTTTTTCAGGCAACTTTTGACGAAAACGTAGGCGCAACGCTTCTTATCACTCTCTTTAATGCAATTTCATTTTCCCTGATGATCTTTGCCTATCAGCCCTTCTCGCTAAAAATCCTCAAGCTTTCGGCAAACCAAATATCGCTTCTTTTTACCATGTTCGGAGCAGTCGGTCTCACAACTCAACTCTTTCTTGTCCATAGATTAGTAAAACTTTTTGGACTAAAAACAATCTTTTCTGTCGCGCTTTTTTCTATCTCTGCGGTATTTTTAACCTTTTTCTTTATTAGATCACTGCCGCCCTTTGTTCTATCATCTCTCTTTTTAGGCCTCTCAAATTCAGGTGTCCAAACCTTAATACCCACCATTCTTTCAAATGAAACCGATGCCAAATCTCAAGGCTCGATCTTAGGTCTTAACGCCTCCTATATGAGTATCGGCCAGATATTAGGCCCGCTAATAGGCGGTCTGGTAGCCAGCTTTGCTATTCCTTATGCATTCCTAGCCGCTAGTTTTTTTTCACTGGTCTGCTTTTTTCTCTCATTTCAGGTTTTGAAGCGCGGAGTCAAAAAAGAGTCAGCTTTCTGATAAAATTAAGTAAGATAATAATGTAAATCCGCCAATTCTTACTTTTCGCCTTAGTTCATTTGAACTGCGGCTCGAAGAGCGAATTTTGGCGGACACAAGAAAATGTAAAACTCTCCGTCGAATCAGCGGATCGTTAACATTTTCTAGTGAGGGGGTGAGAAGATATGGCAGATGTTTTGGTTGGAAAAGTGACCCACTATTATAATCATCTTGGTGTTGGGATAGTTGACCTGTCTAATAAGCTTGCCAATGACGACATGATTAAGGTGGTAGGACATGGCCATGAGTTTAGCCAAACCGTTAGCTCGATGCAGCTTGAACACCAACCAGTTAATGAAGCAAAAAAAGGACAGGTGATTGGTTTAAAAGTTGAGCAAAAGGTAAAAGAGGGAGATAAAGTCTATAAAGTAACAACCTGATGGAAAAAACAATACTGCAAAAAGCCACCTTCGGCGGAGGATGTTTTTGGTGCACTGAGACAATATTTAAGCAGTTAAAAGGTGTGGAGAACGTCGTCTCCGGTTATTCGGGAGGCAAAGTTAAACACCCAAATTACTCTGAAGTTTCCGAAGGAAACTCTGGTCACGCCGAATCAATACAAATAACCTTTGACCCCAAAATCATATCATATGAAAAGCTACTTGAAGTTTTTTTTCTTACTCACAATCCAACCACTCCAGACAGGCAGGGAAACGATATTGGCTCCCAGTATCGATCGGTAATTTTTTATCACAATGAAGAACAAAAAAAACTGGCGGAAGAAGTAAAATTGAGAGTCGAAGCGGAGAAGATATACACAGCACCGATTGTCACAGAAATTACTACCTATACTGCTTTTTATCCGGCCGAATCTTACCACCAAAATTATTACGAAAAAAATCCCGACCAACCCTACTGTCAACTTGTCATAAGTCCAAAACTGGTAAAGTTCCGAGAAAAATTTTCAAAACTGCTTAAGCGCTAATCTCACATCTCAATCACAGCAACCAGATGATAGTGGTCAGATACATCCACTCTAGGTAGGTAATGATCTAAAACCTTGATATTTGGCGAGATAAAAATCATATCGACAACTGGTTTGCTGTAAGTTTTTTATCTTATTGCTTTAATTCTGATTGATTTGTTTTAACGAAAATTGTATATTTTTTCTGTTCATTTATAAATTGCTTGGTTTTTAGTCACTGTCCCGACGTAATGTCGGGACGGGAAGGCTTACTACAAAACGGGAACGCTGTGAAATTCAGCGACAGTGCCGCTGCGGTAATTTCAGAGTTCAATCTGAATGAGTCCGAAGACCGACCAAGCAACTAAGTGATCAGTTGACAACCGATCACTGATTAGCCCCGAGCAGGGAATATGACAGAAAGACTCTCTACGCATCTAACCACACCTCAGTCACCTACCACAACAACCTATGAGGTAAATCCTTTGCTTTTAAACAAAGAACAACAAGACATTACTACTTTTTATAATGTAGAAAACGATGTTTTATTTCTGCAAAAGTACGCAAATAGTTTAACTCCTAAAGAAAGTGTTTATTATTTGAAAGAAAATGTTCTTAGCCTTCTGTCTGAATTTGCCGGAAAAGTTCCCTATCGAAATATCACTTATCTTTTGGGAGAAAAAGGGCTTGCCTATGGAGATATAAGACTCATCGACATGCTGCAATACACAAGTGACCTTGCCGGACGACAAAGCAGAGAAGAGCAGGAAAACATAGGCCACACCTGGGTTTATCATGAATTTGAAAAATCTTACCAACAAGCTAGGCTTTTAAAACATGCGGCCATCCTCTCTCCCCCCAAGGATTGGGATTATGGATATCTTTTCTATTATGAACCTGAGTTTGATCCAGATCTGGGTAGAGAGGCTGTCAAAATGCACGCCATCAAATACGGTGAGGCTCGTCACGAGATTAAAAACAGCCAAACAATTTTACATCGTCTCAAACCTAACTTTTTTTATCGAACAGCACGGGAATTTTTAGAGTTTCCGATTTTTGACCTTGACCAGTCTGCAAATTTAGATACGCTGCTTCAGGCTGCCGGAGTCTCAAAACAAGATGTAGACTACTCCCATTGGTTTGAAAACACCGTTAGACAAGATAAAATAATTTCGTATGGGATGGAAAGATACATCCAACTAGCGATTGACTTCACCAATAGCGCAAATCTATTGGATTATGACAGCTATGACAATAAACTAGCTGAGATGAAGTTTTTACTGCGAGGCATGTACAACCGGGCAACCAAATTAAAGGAAGTTTATGAGGGATTGGTTACCGGACAAAATACTTTATATCCCGCAAATTTTATATTCGAAGCTGCTAACCAGCTTATTAATAAAGCCATGCCTATACAAGCTTTTACTGCCTATGCCGATAAACCGGCTGTTGTAATCGGCGGCGGCAGCTGTCCGTCTGTCTCCAATAAAAACTCGAGTGGATTTATGTCCAGTTATCAACTTTCAGAAGGTCTGTCAAAGGGAATTTCTATAGAAAGCCTTATCTCAAAAGGATTAACAAACAATGACAAGGAGGAAGACTCTGATGAATTTGGTCCTTTGGAGTTTGTCTGTCCCCACTCAGACTGTAAAAAAGTAAATAGGCGACCGGCTCATAAACGTATTCCCATCTGTCAACACTGCGGCAAAGACGTTAAGTGCGATTGATTATAGGTTAAGATATAATAATTTTATGCCACAAAATTTCAGCCAAATCAACGATCTAATCAAAAAACTTAAAACCCCCCACTCCGTCCCGCAAAGCGGGACTTCACGGGGCACTGCAAAAGAAGCAGAACCCATACCAACGACAAAAGAGAAATATGAGATTAAAGAAGCTGTCGAACACCAGGTAGAGGAAGAGGTTAAACCCTTTATTCAACCGCGAGCAGAGACGATAGAGCTTCCACCAGATTTGAAAAAAATGGGATTGCAACCGGCAACAACCACTCAATTTCCCAGCTATCAAAATATCAAGCTGCCTATCTCTGATGATAAGATCATTACCGGGCTTCAGCAACCCTTAACCTCATCAATTCGCTGGCTGGCAACCTTAGCCCTATATCTTCTTAAACAAGTTCACCTTACCTTGAAAGTTATACACGGGAAAGTGATTAGAGTAGTCAGAAGCTAGTTTAACTAGTTATAACTAGTTTTAACTAGATGTAACTTTTTTGATTTCATTAAGAAAGCCTTCTTTACTCATGGCTCCGACGAATTGAGAAGCGGGTTTGCCGTCCTTGAAGATCATGAATGTTGGAATAGAGAAGATCGAATACTGTTGAGCAAGCTCCGGATTTTTATCAACGTCAACTTTTAAAAATTTTATATTGCTAAATTCATTTGATAGCTCATCGACGGTAGGCGAAGTGATTCGACAGGGAGCACACCAGTCGGCGTAAAAGTCAACAAAAATAACTCCTTTATCTTCTAAAACCTCTTTTTGAAATGTGTCTTGGTTGATCAGAGTAACTGCCATAAAGTTTTTTAAAAACAACCTTATTATCATAAATCTTGATTGATAATTAGTCAAGGCGAAAATTTTGCTATGGGAAAATATTCTAGATAAATTTACCGAGTTAAAAATTACTCTTTCTTTTTAAAATCCAAGGCTAAAGAATTGATACAGTAGCGAAGACCGGTTTTATCCGAGGGTCCGTCATTAAACACATGACCTAAATGAGCTCCGCAATTTGCGCAAACAACCTCTGTTCGCCGCATTCCACAACTAGGGTCTTCCTCTAGTTTTACATTGCCTTTTTTGATAACGTCATAAAAGCTTGGCCAGCCTGTACCTGACTCAAATTTTGTTTCAGAAGAGAAAAGTTCATTGCTACAAACAGCACAGTGATAAGTTCCTTCTTCTTTGTTATTAAGATGTTTTCCTGAAAAAGGCGCCTCGGTACCTTTGTAAAAACAGATATCGATCTGTTCTTTAGAAAGTTTATTAAGTATTTCTTTGGTGATTTTTTTCATTGTTTATTAATATTGTCATGCTGAACTCGTTTCAGCATCTGAATTTCTAAGATCAGATTCCCGAAACGAGTTCGGGACAGGCTCTGAAATTAATTCAGGATGACGTAGTCCGTCATCGTTTTTCCACATTATACAACGGTCCAACTATTTGAATATTTGCCGGGGCTCGAAGGTTAAACCAGTTTTTAAACTCTCCACCGCTAAAAGACACCGATCCGGCATCACCTGAGATATTTATTGACGAGGTTGAGCCTGAATTAAAATCAGCTCCAACACTGACATCAGAAATATTATTGTAGGCACTTATTCCACGATTTCTCAACTCCTGCTTAACTCTATCCTCACTCCAAACCTCTCCGCCATAAGGATGAGCTTTATCTGTCTGATAAAGATGATCGCCGGTTGAGGAGTCTACCCGAGCAAGAAGAATAACGTTGACTATATCTGCAACCTCGCTTGGTCTTAGCCAGGCGGTCTTATTGTAGCTTGGCCGTGAACCCCAATCGCAGTAAAACCAGGGCGATTCCTTATCATAGGCTCTTTCGTTTAGCTCGGCGAAGCTCCCGGGGTTTCCGCTTCTACCGTCAAATTTTCCCAAATTGAGAATATAGCCTCCGTGAGTTGAGGCATATTGAGTAAATCCAGGGCCTCCTCCATCCATCAGAACCCAGCCTTTTGTTGCTTCTACCGCTTGTTCCCAGTTTCCGCCCTTTGGTTCTGGTTTGAAAACTTGGCAGGCTTCTGTGGTGCAGATCGACCCTCTCCTTTGCATTGTGTTTAAAGCGTAAGTGCGGGCTGCAACAGCCTGAGCCTTTAATACAGCTGAACTGTTATCCGTCCAGGAATCAGGCACCTCATAAATTCTTTTTACATAGTCTTCGATTGAATAAGTTCCATATCCCTCAACATTTATTTGAACGCCTTGATCATAGTCTTTCTTCAAAGACATGACTGGATAATAGGCCGCAAGAATTTGTTCTTCATTTTGTCCATCTTTTGCTCTCCCCCAAGCACCGTATTGATTAAGTCCATTTCTGTGGGGGGCTCCATAGGTGAAAAAGGCAACTCTGGGTGAAAAACCTGGATCAACACTCCGATCGTCTGTGCAGCCACGGATAGATGTACCAGCTGATCTGGGAATATTTAAACTCGCCAATCTTTGGGCTATAAGTTGCTGTTGTCTGGTGGTTAGAGTAGCTATCTTCTGCTGGAGTTCGCCCTGATACTGGCGCGCTTTAGTGATCTCGCCAGCTAAAAACTGCGACTGTTTGTCAACGTCTAACTTTATAGCGGTTAATCGCTCTTTTTCGCTTTGTAAACTGGCTTTTTTTTCTTCTAAATTTTTGATGTATAAAACCACCTTGATAATTGTTTTTCTATCCTCGTCAACCAGAGATTTCTGATAGGTAAAATTCTTTAAAGACGCCGATAGATTTTTTCCTGTTAGAAAACTAATCAACGATGTTGTCGATTTGCCAATATTTTTGTAATAGGATCTTGCTCGCTCGTTGAGTAAAATTTTTTGGTAAGACAATGCCATCTCTCCCGCTCTAACTTCATTTTCTTTCTTGTCAATCTCAAGCTCCAAATTTGTAACCTGGCCTTTTATTTGTGTAAGTTGTTTATTAAGGCTATCTAATGTCACCTGGTTGGTATCTGTAGCAACCTTTATGTCGTTGAAGAGCTTTTTCAGATTGTTTAGCTGATGAGTGATGTCATCAAGCTCGTCTGCCCGAACAAACATTAACGGCCAGAAAAAAATCAGGCTAAATAAAAATAAAACCCATATTCTTCTCATAGATTAATTATAATGAAATCGTACCAGTAGATTAATTTGAAATTTCACTTAAAAATTTACTTTTCTAATTTTTGCTATACTCAAAACTATGAAAAAATTTTTTATTTTATTAATTTTTTGGCTGTCATTTTTCAGCTTTACCTCGTTTGCGACAGTGCTGGCGCAGACCAATACACCCGCTCCTTCTCGCTTTGCGGCCTGCGATCTTTGCGGATACTGCCCGCCAGATACGCCACCGTCAACCTGGGAAAGTTGTCGTAAGTGCATCTATCCTTTGGCAAGTAGCGATCCAGCCTCCAAAGATACTTTACGCATCGATCTCTCAACCAATACCGGGCCCACTCCTCATCAGGGTAGGCAATATACCATCATTGGTTGCATTCAGACAGACTTGGCAAGTTTTCAACAAGAAGGAGCAGCGGCAAGCGTTGTTCAGATTTTACTAAATGTCATCTTTAGCGTCATCGGAGGCATTGCTTTCCTTTATCTTATTTACGGTTCATTTATCATCCTCACCTCTCAGGCTGAACCAGAGCGGCTCAACTACGGAAAAAGGCTTGTCTATGGAGCGATCGTTGGATTAATTTTCACTCTCTCCTCTGTTTTTGTCGTTAATTTCCTGGCTACTGGAATTTTGAAGATTCCTGGATTTTAATTTCTTTCAGCTTTTTTTCTTAGATAAATACCCAAAGAAAAAGTGGAAAAAACTAGTGGTAATAAAAAACTGGGTAAACCAGTTGCGGGAATTGTGGTTGGTGTTTTTGCTGTTGGACTGTTGCTATTGGTTTTTTCCTGACTTAAGTTGGTGAGTTGCTTCGGAGTAGGGAAGGAGGTCACTTTAACTACTGGAGTAGGAGAAGTTTTTGTTTGACTTCCTAAATTTTTGAGCCTATTTCTTAAATTAAGTCGTCCTGTGACAGCCGCCAAAAAGACAACGACGACAATAAGTCCCAAGACGAAAGAAACAATCCTATTAAAATTATCCACCCCCATATTTTATCATTATAGGATATGAATTGCAACCTTGGCTGGTTTAGAGTTGACTTTTATCAGCTCATGTAGAACAATAAAGCTATGGATAATCCACAGGTCGTCTTTACCTGGAAAGCACCAATCAGGCCTTATAAAAAAAGGTCTTCCCTGATCTTGCGTTTTTACGTAACTGTGACTCTTCTATTGGGGTTAATCGTGTGGTTTTTCGGAGATAAAGTTCTTCTTATTCCTATCGGAACAGTCCTTTTCTTGTTTTATGTGTTAACTATTACGCCGCCGCCTGAGGTAGAGAATAAAATAACCACCTTTGGTATTGAAACCGCAGGAGTCACCCTGAGGTGGGAGTCACTTTCGCATTTCTACTTTACTAAAAGATTTGGTTTTTATATCCTCACTCTTGTAGGACATGCTCCCTTTTTTTATCATGCGTATGTTGTTGTTCCTCAAGAAGATGTCAAAAAAAATCTCATACTCATCCTTTCCCAACATGTTGTCTACCAAGAAAAACCCAATCTAAGCCTGACCGACAAAATGGTGAATTGGTTTATGAAATTATTGCCTGACGATGATGAAGAAGTTGAGCCCTCATTAATGCATAAAGAGCATTATAAAGAAAAGGGGGGCAAGTCTATGAAAGTAAGTCGTCCAGTTTCTTCTTCCAAACCCCAACCGGCGTCTCTTTGACTCCGAATAACCTTCCCCAGTGAATAACCCCTTCATCGGTAGAAATTAAAAATCCGTCAAGCTCTTTGGCTAGAACAACCAGGTCAAGATCGGCCACACTGTCTAAAAAGCCAAAACGGGTTGCCTGGCGGTATCTTTCCCTAAATTTTTTAACCACGGAGCCGATCTGTATTTGAAAATCTTTTGTTGAAAGATTGTTCTTCCCCAACATTACCCTGCCGGCTTTTTCAATTTCTTCTTCACCGATATTCAAACCGCGGTAGCTGCGTTGTCTAATGTCAGCCACCAGTTCGTAAAAAACCTGGGCCGGAAACGTTGCCTTAGCTATATCTGGTGACTTTACGGTTATACCCGAAAGAAAATTTTTTAGAAATTGCTGTTCTTTGTTGTCAAAGAAACTCAAAAACTCATCTACCACTCGGGGAGGCATATAGAATTCCGCCCTTTTTGCGGCCTTTAGTTTATTTACCATCTCGGTAAGTTTTTTTACAACCACTTCGGTTTTTTCCCCCAACCCCAAACCAGCCTCCATGTTAAAAAACAAATTGGCGTCAAGAATGTATCTTTCCATGAATCTATCTTATCATATTGACCAGCTAATTCAAAAAATTATCTAAAATTTCAATTTTTTTATTGGTTGCGTCAACTAAAACTCTTGCTCCTATAGGTAAAAACGCATGCGGTTGGTAATGTCCAAACTCATTTATTTTTAGTATCGGAAATTGATATTTAGAAGTTAACTCCTTTATAATGTCTTTAACAAATAAATTGTTTTTCTCGCCTTCAAATCTATAGTTATTCCCAACTACCATTGCTTTTATCTTTTGAAAGACTCCAATCTGGTTCATTTGTTCGATTTGGAAAAGTAGATGTTTTACTTTTGTTTTGTATGTTTCTAAAAAAAGAATCGATTCTTTAAAATCCGGAAAATACTTCGTTCCTACCAATTTAAGAATTGACGTTTGGTTGCAACCCAAAAGCTTACCCTCTGCCAAACCTTCCCTTATGGTTATCCATCTGCTTTTGGGCTCAATGGCTTTGGCGCAGTTGATAATCCTTTCAATAAACCACTTTTTTGTGTAGTCAAAGTCCATCTCTCGTCCGTCACCAATTTTGGCATCGCAGCCATGAAAAGTAACCAGTCCGGTTATTTTATGAATAGCCAAAGAAAGGACGTCAATATCGCTTTTCCCTAGGAATATTTTGGGGTTTTTCCCTATGAGGTTAAAGTCTAATAAATCTAGCGTCTGATTTGCGGTTTCTCCGCCTTGGAAACACCAAATAGCTTTTATTTTTGGATCTTTGAACATCGTATTTATATCGTTGGCTCTTTTTTCAGGACTACCCGCTGAAGAGTTAAATTGATCTATTTTAAAAATATTTTTGGAAAGTTTTATTTTAAATCCGCAGTCTTCTAAATATCCTTTAAATTTATTAAGTTTTCTTTTGCTTTCTATATTAAGTGGATTAGATGGAGCAACTATTCCTATTTTATCTCCTATTTTAAGTTTAGGCGCGAGCAGATTCATTTACCAGAAATTATATCATCTTTGATACATTTAGACCTCTTGACTGATGTTGGGGAAATGTGTAGAATTTGTGGATAAGTTATCCACATATATTACACATGTCTATACTATCCTCTTTTTGGGACCAATTTATCGAATCTATAGCAAAAAATCAAAAAAAATACCCTCTTCTTTTTCCTCTTTTAAAACAAATCCATCCAGTAGAATTAACCGAAGAGAAGATTGTTTTAAGTTGTCAAAACCAAGGCCTTAAGTTTTACCTAGATAAAGGAAAACCGCACGAGGAGTTGGAAGATTCTCTTTCGGAACAAGCCGGAAAAAGGATAAGGATAGAACTCTCAGTAACTTCAACTAAAAAAAGACCCAAAGACGCGCCTCTTTTGAATTTTCAACCAACCCTAAGCGATCTGTACTATAAAACCGGGCTTTTGTCAAAATACAGCTTTGACAATTTTGCTGTCTCCTCCACCAACCAAGTTGCCCATGCCGCCGCCCAGGCGGTAACAAATGGCCTAGGTCACGCCTATAACCCTTTGCTTTTGTATGGGGGGGTTGGGGTGGGAAAAACGCACCTCGCTCAAGCAATTGGCAGAAACGTCTTAGAAAAAGACCAGGATAAAAAAATTTTTTTTTGTCCCAGCGACCAATTTACCAATGAACTCATCGAGTCAATTAGAGAAAAATCAACACCGGGTTTCCGTAGAAAATACCGCCGCTTAAATCTGCTTATCCTTGACGATGTTCAATTTATTGCCGGAAAAGAAAAAGTGCAGGAAGAGTTTTTTCATACGTTTAACTCACTTGTTTCTGCCGGCGGACAAGTAATTCTCACGGCGGACCAACCCCCCTCCCAAATTAAAAATCTTGAGGACAGGCTCCGCTCTCGTTTTTCGGGTGGGCTAATCGTCGACATTCAACCGCCGGATTTTGAACTGCGCACCGCCATTCTTCTCATCAAGGCTAGGGAAAAAAATATCGAGATTGATATTGAGTCAGCAAAAGCTATAGCCGAACGCGTCTCTGACTCCCGCGAACTTGAAGGAACGCTTCTCACTCTCTATTCGAAGGTGTTGGGTAATAAAGAATTTATCGACTTTGAATCTGTTAGGGCTTTTTTTTCAAAAAAGCAGGAGGCCTTGGCCAATAAACTTCTTCCACAAGATGTGTTAAAAACGGTTAGTTCTTTTTATAATATCCGTCCCTCTCACCTTAAAAGCGGTTTAAGAACAAGCAATGTTGTCCTTCCTCGTCAGGTTGCTATGTTTATTTTGAGAAATTACCTTAAAATGAAGCTTAGTGAAATTGCTTTTTTTTTAAAAAGGAAGGACCACACCACGGTAATGCATGCAATAGACAAAATTAACAGACTCACAGCTAAAGACCCTCTCATCAAAAGAGAGGTTGATCAGATTGTCCAATCATTGAATCTATCAACATGAATTTCACATCGTTTCAACACTGTTTTTTTTTCAATCTTGTCGTCTTGAAAATCCCTGTCTTTTTTTATACACTTATGCCCAATTACTAATACTACTAATATAAAATATTAAAATACTAAAAGTGACATGAAAATATGAAGGCAAAATTCAAAAAAGAGATCTTTTTAGATAAACTATCGCTTGCAGCGCGTTTTACTTCAACCAAACTTTCCTCACTTCCTATTCTGCAGGGGGTATATCTCAGAGTAGATAAAGAAAAACTACATCTTTACGCGAGCAATCTCAATGCTTTTTTTCACACTAGTCTGCTTGGCGAACTAAAAAGCGGTGAAGACTTTTTGACTGAACCTAAGAAAATAATCGAGTTTTTAACTTTTTTAGCCGAGACAGAAATAGAACTAGAGATAAAAAACAAACAGCTCTTTATCAGCGCGGGTAAAACGAAGGGAAATTTCCCCCTAATGGAGGCAAAAGATTTTCCGCTGCCTCCCAAAATAGAAGAGAAGGAACAAAAATTAAAAACAGAATTTTTAATCAGCAAATTGCCGCTCGTGCTTTTTTCAGCCGCAACAGACGAGACTCGCCCCGCACTATCAGGGATAAATTTTCTCACAAACGACGAGTTAACACTGGTGTCTACTGACGGATTTAGGCTTTCTTTAGTTAAGGTAAAGAAAGAAGATAAGCTTCCCTCGGTGATTTTGCCCGCTGACTTTCTACGAGAAATCACCCATTTTATCAAAGAAGAAAAAGAGGTAGATTTTGCTTACTCAAGCAAAGAGAAGGTTATTGTATTTAAGGCGGGAGAAACAGAGTTTTATTCGCGACTGATCGAGGGAGATTTTCCTCCATTTGAAAAAGTCATCCCACAAGAAAAAAAAACAACGGTCACACTTGAGAAAGAAGAGTTTTTGAGAAATACAAAACTCATCTCTGTTTTTGCCCGAGATCTCTCAAACGTCATTATTTTAGACGTGAAGAAGAATGGGGTCAGATTTATGCCAAAAGCTACACAAGGCGAGGAAAACAGCGCGTTTCAAGATGGTGAGGTTGAGGGAGAGGAGCAGAAGGCAGCTTTTAATTACAAATTTTTATTAGATCTTTTAAATGTTGTTGACTGCAAAAACATCATCATTGAAATTTTAAGACCAGACGCGCCGGTTGTTTTTAAAACAGATAAAGACAGAGACTTTCTTCACATCATTATGCCGGTGAGAATACAAGAATAAATTAAAATTAACCTAATTAACCCAATTTCTAATTGACCTAAATAACTTGAAAATTTGAACTTGGGCTTTGGTTAGATTAATTAGAATACTTAGAAATTAGAAATTTTGTAGGGCTTTCTTCACTAAAGAATCTGCCAACCAGTTTTTTTCTCTAGGAATATACTGATAGAAAACCGGTTTGTTTATTTCTTGTTCTAAAACCCTAATCTTAATGATAAAATCTCGAATGACCGTATTTTTTACTTTGTACAAGCCGTTTAGTTGGTTTACCATCAAGTTCGAGTCTGAAAAAACAATTATTTTCGAATAGTCTTCTTTAATATTTTCTCTCACCCACTCCATTGCGCTCATTAGAGCTTTATATTCAGCAAAGTTATTCGTATTAATCCCAATTTTTGTAGAAAATTGCTTTAGTGGTTTACTGTTTTTATAAACCAGAAAGCTTATAGCAGCTGGTCCGGGGTTATTGATAGAGCCACCGTCCGTATAGATTTTTAGTTCCATTTAAAAGTATTATAGTTGTCCTAAGCGTTCTTTTCTATCCGCTTCTTCTTTTACCAGGTTTAAAAACCGTTCGGTTGAAGAAAGCCTGCGGTGGCCTACGATTTTAGCTATATACTCAACCGAAGCGCCGTTTATTAGTTGATAAGCTATAAAGGTATTTCTCAGGTCGTTGACGGTGGCGTTTTCAATGCCGACCTCCCTAAAACAGCGAGCAATAATCTGGCGAATGTTTCTGATAAGAAGCGGGTGGCCAGTGCGCGTGATAAAAAGATGGTCGTCTTGGGCAGTGGTTCCCCTAATTCTTAAATATTCAGCGATAGCCTTTTTTGCTGCTTTGTTTAAGGGAACTTTTCTTTCAGGATTTTTACCGTAAGTCCTAATTCGAAGATTGTCATCTTCTTGATCTGAGAGGCGAAGATTTGCGATCTCTCCTATTTTGATACCGGTTTGGAGAAGAATTTCGATTAAAGCATAGGTTCTAGGATCTTCTTTACCAACGTCGCGAAGTGCCCTATATTCAAGTTTGCTAAAAATACGAGGCGGAGCTTGACCGTATTTGGGGTGAGACACATCAAGAGAGGGATTTTGCTCTATAATTTCCTCATTTTTTAAATAACGGAAAAAGGTGCGGATAGAGTTGAGCTTACGTGAAGCAGATTTTTTGGTATAATTTTCTTGCAATAGCTTATTAATAAAGCCATCAATATCGTCTTTTTTAACCTCCCGAATGTCATTTTTTTCTTTACTGGTTAAAAATCCCACAAACTGCTCAAGGTCCTTTTTATAGGCTATGATGGTGAACTCGGATTTTTCCTGTGTCTTGAGATGGGTAACAAACTTATCCAACAGGCTCGGAAGAAGGAGCGTATCCATATTAATCCCATAATATACTAAATCAAGCTTAAAAATTCAAGGGTATTTTAATCTTGTTTTTTTTAAGGTATTTTGCTATAGTTAAGTTTCTACCAAGGCACAATGTCTTAAAGGAGGATAATAGAGGATGACTAAAACAAAAAAATCTACTCACCCGATGGATGTTTTACTTAAAACAAATAGTCCACCCAAAATTAGTAAGAGTCAAGAGCTTGCGGCGACAATCATTTCTTTATCAAAAAAAGGGGTTTTGTTTGATATAGGAGCAAAGGCGTACGCTGTTTTAGGCGATTTGGAAGTCAAAGAAATCTCCACCTATCTACCATATTTAAAAGCAGGAAACAAAATAAAGGTTAGAGTTGTGGCGGTTGAATCTAAAGATGGCTATCCAGTGGTATCGATGAAAAAATTTTTTCAAAAAGGAAAGTGGGAGATTTTGAAAGCAAAGAAAGAAAAAGAGGAGGACATCGAAGTTGTCTGTGGAGATTATGGTAAAGGAGGGGTTTTTGCTGACTTTATGGGAATTAGGGGAGTTATCCCTAAGATTCAGTTAACCGAACCATACATTAGTCAGCCAGAGAAATTGACCAATCAAAAAATTAAGGTGAGAATTCTTGAGGTTGACGAAGAGAAAAACCGACTGGTTGTTTCACAAAAAGCTGCAGCTTTGGGGATTTCGCAAAAAGAGCTAAAAGAAAAATTTGACAAGATCAGTGAAGGAAAAACCTATAAAGCCAAAATTCTGGGAGTCTCAGAATTTGGCGCATTTTGCGAAGTTGACGGTGTAGAGGGGCTTATTCATATATCAGAAATTTCTTGGGAAAAAGTCGCCAACGCCTCTGAATTTGTCAAACCGGGCGATATAGTCAAGGTGGTGGTGGTTGAAAAAAATCTCACCGACGCAAAACTCAACCTTTCTCTTAAACGATTGACAAATGACCCTTGGGAAGACATCGAGAAAAAATATCCCAAAGATAAAGAAGTAAAAGGGGCAATAGTAAGAAGAGAAAAATATGGCTATTTTGTTCGGCTGGAGCCAGGCATAGAGGGTTTAATTCACATAAGTAAACTAAGCGGAGAAGAAAAACTTGAACCAGGACAAGAAGTGAGAGTCTTCATTGAAAAAATCAACAAGAAGAGCCGGCGCATGAGTTTGCTTCTCCCCCAGAAAGAAAAACCAGTAACCTATCGTTAGTATAAAGTATCAAGTATATAGTATCTAGTATAAATACACCATCTTTTTTTCTTTCTTTCGCTCCAAACCATGTTTCTTTATTCTGAATACTAAATACTTTATACTAAATACTGATATCTATGGAACAGCACCCAATGCCAAGGCAGATAACTACTTTTGAATTTAAACTAGTTGGCTTTCTCACCCTAAAACAGTTTATTTATTTTGTCATTTTTATTCCGCTTGGATTTATAGCCTATAAACTTACTCCTATTCCACTACTTAATCTTCTAGTTGGCGTGATAGTGGGAGCAATGGGTCCAGCTCTTGCCTTTGTGCCAGTAAACGACCGGCCATTAGACACCTGGATAAAAAATCTTGTCAGAAGACTCACTTCCCCAACCCAATATATTTATCACAAGAAAAATCCACCCATCTATTTTTTAAAAAATCTGTTTTTCGTCAACGACCCTCACCGCGTTATGAGTCATATTGAATCACAAGAGAAGCTCTCAGCCTACTTGGCAAAAACAAAATCTAATCTACCCTCTCCTAACCGTAAAAAACAATCAATTGCCGTTCTCCTCCAGAAGCCAAAGGAGGCATTAATTGAGCAAAAAAAAGCCCCCCAAAAACCAGCTATTCCAAATGTGGTTGTGAAAAAAATACAACCAGCCCCGACCAAACCATTCTTTTCTGGCATTGTAAAAAATCACAGGCTTATTCCTCTGCCTGGTGTTTTAATTTATGTGAAAGACGGTCAGGGGAATGTGGTTCGTCTTTTGAAAACTAATCCCCATGGAGTGTTTGGGACGCTCAAACCTCTGCCGCAATCGGATTATCTATTTGAGTTTAAGGATCCAAAGAACACTTACTTTTTTGATACAATAAAATTGAGAATCGAAGAATCAAATCTAAAGCCTTTCGAGTTCTTTTCTAAGGAACTAATATAATGCCAATCTACGAATGACATGCAAATGATGCTAATTATGCGAACCAAGTCTGACTTGGTGCGAATAAAATCTGAATTAGGATAATTCGCGGCATTTGCATAAAGACTTGCTTGCGTAAGTAAGTTCGCATCATTCGTATTATATTTATTATGCCAACGAGTAAACCAACATCACCAGTTAAGGCCTCAACCCAAGCGTTCGTTGAGATTGAGGAAATAAGAGATGACATCATCTTGATGAAAGATTTTTCTGCCTGTGTGGTTATCGAAGTTGGGGCGGTAAATTTTTGGCTTTTATCAGTTGAGGAACAGTCAGCTATGATCTATTCATACGCAGGTCTTTTAAATTCTTTATCGTTCCCCACCCAAATTTTGATCTTGTCTAAGAAGATGGATGTTTCGTTATATCTTGATTATTTACAGGGAAAGATTATTCTACAACAGGTGGAGCTTATCAAAAATAGGCTTCAAAGCTATAAGGAGTTTATTAAGACCATAGTCAAAAAAAATACGGTTTTGGAAAAAAGATTTTTTTTTGTTGTGCCTTTTTCAACTCTGGAAATGGGAGTGTCGGGTGTAAACACTAAGAGTCTAAATAAAGAGTATGTCATAAGCCGCGCCAAAACCTCGCTTTATCCTAAACGAGACCATCTTATCCGCCTTTTATCAAAGATAGGTCTTAGGGTAAGCATCTTGCAGCGACAGGAATTGGTTGAGTTGTTTTTTAATCTATACAATTCTTCACCAACAGGTAAGAGGATGGCGCCAGTTGAGAGTTATACCGACGTCGTATTGACTACGGGTTAATATGTTAAATTTATTTGGGAAAAAAAGCAATAATAGCAAAGGAAAACCAGCCAACCTGCCGCCATCGCAAAATGTAGCGGAATTTTTGGCCAAAGGTGCAATCTCGATAAAGGATATCATTGCGCCTTCATTTATTGAGGTAGATTTTAATCACCTAAGGGTGGACGACAAATATTACAGGACTTTTTATGTGGTTGGATATCCGCGTTACGTTTCTGCCAACTGGCTTTATCCTTTGATCACATTTGATCACCCCTTATACGTTGCCATGTATATTTATCCTACCGAGGCAAAAGCGGTTTTGGACGACCTAAAAAGAAAAATCGCTGAAATGGAGGCAACGATAGAAGGCGATATTAAAGCTGGAAAGGTTGTTGATCCAGCTGTCCAAGTAGCACTTGATGACGCTTTAGCTCTTCAGGCAGAGCTAGCTAAGGGAGCCGAGCGTTTTTTCCAGTTTGGTCTTTACATTACCGTCCCAGCAGAAAGCCTGGAAGAGCTAGACAGGGTAAGCAAAGAGATTGACTCGGTTCTTTCCTCGCTTTTAATTATTGCCAAACAGGCAACTTTAGAGATGGAGGAAGGGTTTAAGTCAACTCTACCGATGTTCTATGACAAGTTAAGCGTTTGGAGAAATGTTGACACCACTTCTTTGGCGATGACATTTCCTTTTGCCACAGCCTCTTTGACAAAAAATGAAGGAATCTTATATGGTATTAATCAACACGATGGCAGCCTGATTATTTTTGATCGATTTACTTTAGAGAATGCAAACTCAGTGATTTTAGGCAAGTCAGGTGGGGGTAAAAGTTTCTTGGTTAAACTCGAATCTCTGAGGCTTCTTATGATGGGTGTTGATGTTTTGATAATTGATCCAGAGAACGAGTATCAGAAATTAACCCAGTCTGTCGGCGGAGAGTTTGTGGTATTTTCGACCAGTTCTCAATATAAAATTAATCCTTTCGATTTGGCAACAGCTAATCCTGAACCAGACGAACTTTCCAATAAGATTCTTGATCTCCATTCGCTGATGAAAGTGATCATGGGAGATTTGACCCCTTCGCAAGACGCACTCTTGGATAGGGCACTGGTTCTTACTTATAGAGAGAAAGGAATCACTCAAGACATTGAGACATTTAAAAACGAACCGCCGCTTTTGGAAGATCTATACAAAATTTTTATCGGCATGGAGACGCCAGAGGCAAAAGAGATGGCTGATAGGTTGGAGAAATTTGTCAAAGGATCGGCGGCTGGTATTTTTAACCAGCAGTCCAACTTTGACATTAAAAACCCATTCACGGTTTTTGGCATTAGAGACCTTGAAGAAAACCTAAGACCTGTTGCTATGTATATTGTTTTAGATTATATCTGGAATCGGGTGAGAAAAGATAGAAGAAAAAGGGCACTAATTGTCGATGAGGCATGGTATCTCATAAAACAAAAAGATTCGGGAGCTTATTTACACAGTTTTGCTAAGCGCGCCAGAAAATACCAACTTGGTTTAACCACAATTACCCAAGACGTTGAAGATTTCTTATCAACCGACGAGGGAAAGGCGATTATCACAAACTCAAGCCTTCAGATTATCTTAAAACAGTCAACCGCTGCAGTCGATAAGATTTCCCAGACTTTTTATTTAACAGGTGGAGAAAAACACTTCCTTTTATCAGCGGGTGTTGGCGAAGGACTTTTTTTCGCCGGTCATTCGCATGTTGGTTTTCGGGTGATAGCCTCGGAAGAAGAGAGAGCCCTAATAGAGTAGAAAAATAATAAAATAATAAACAGTAACGATCTATTTTAACTTGCTAATATCTTTTTTACCTCTTTATCATCAATCTGAGGAAAATGTTCGTAGAATTGCGAGACTGCGCCAAAGGCGAAATTTTTATGGAGAATAAATTCTTTATCTACCCCTACTGCTGAGAAATCAGCCGGAGCAACAGGAATAGCAAGTATGACTAACTTCGACTTTTTGGACCTTAGATATAAAATTGCAACCTTGACAGTTGATCCGGTTGCAATACCGTCATCAGTCAAGATAATAATTTTATTTTTCAAGCTTCTCGAATAAAAGGTTTTTTTGATTCCGAACCTTTTAAGGTAGGAGTTAAATTTTTCTTTGGCGATTTCAACTTGATCTACAATTTCTCCCTTAGTTAAACCAAGCGAGCCAACAACGCTTTTTTCAAGATAGGTTATGTCAAAACACAACGCTCCAATTGCCAGTTCTGGATTATGGGGAGCGGGAATTTTGGCTACAATCAAAGGAAGATGTTTGACCTGAAGACCGCTTGCTATCACATTGCCAACCGCTGCTCCTCCCCGAAGAAGAGACACAACCACAACCTTTCGCAGGTTTTTTTTAATATCTCGATCTTCAAATAGTTTTACCAAAAGCTTTCTTCCCGCTTCTTGCCGATCTTTAAATATCATTGATCATATTATAGAATATAGAAGCGGATAAACGCAGATATCAACACGGATTTACGCGGAAGGGCCTGTAGTTTAGTTGGTTAAAACAGCTGGCTGGCAGTCAGCAGACCACCGGTTCGATCCCGGTCAGGTCCACTACTCTAGTTTTAAAAAATTTTTCTTCTCTTCAAAAATTATCCTAAATCTTTTGAAAAATTCCATTCTGCCCAGAAGATTGAAAGAAACAAGATATTCGCTAGAGAATACAATTGGACAAATAAATTCTTTACCGGCAACCCTGATGTGTAATTTATGTACATAACCAATAATTCTTCCTCCCACGCCACCAAGAATAGTTTTATCTCCTTTCTCAATCTTAACTCCTAAAGAATCAGCGACTTCCTTATTAAAGATAGAAATAGTGGCCCCCGAGTCAACTAAAGCTTGAGAGCGAATCCTTTTGCCTCCAGTTAAAAACACCAATGGTATAACAGGATAATAATCAGAACCGTTAAAGTAATAGGGGAATATCGTTAAAGACGCAGACTTCATAAAATTAAAACGTATGGGCCCTCATCTTTACGAGGGACTTTAAAAGCGGCAGGAATTTTTTCATCAGGCGTTTTATCTTTCATGGTTCGTGTAACTAAGGGCCCAATTTCTTTGAGTGTATTGCCAACTGCAATAATACGATGTTTAATGGTGTCGATCGCAATCCACTTTCCGGCAAACCTAGCCATATATTTGACAGAAACATTCACTTTTTTCATAATATGCAGAGTTTAACAAATTTTTGCCAAAAACGCCATTTCAAGCTTATTTTCTAATCTCAAATCCCTCAAACATCTCCTTTGGTTCTTCCCACATCACTTCAACCTCTTCGACGCGCGAAATTGGCGGACCTTTTTTAATAAGTTCAAGTATTTTGTTTATTTTTTCTTCTTCTGCTTGAATAATGGCTTCTACTCCTCCGCTAATCCCATAGACTTCTGATTTGTCATAGACATTTCTTACCCAACCGGAAACGCCTACGATCTTTGCCTGGATTTTTGTCCAAGCCCGAAAACCAACAGCGATGACGTCACCTTTGATATAAAGACGAACCTGCTTTAACACATTTAAGAAATTTGAAATTTTTAATTTTTAATTTTCATTGAATTTTTATTCTATTAATTTTTAAATATTTCAAATTTTAAATTTCAAATTGAAAATTTATTTATCAATAGAAGGATCAATCTCTTTTGCTCTTCTTAGATATTCTTGCGCCATAATTTTATTTCCATCTTCATTATGAAGTAAGTAAAGATTGTATAATATATCTCTTGATTTCGGGTTTTTTTGCAGTAATGATTCAAATTGGCTGATTATTTTTTTTCTTTTTATATCTTCAGCAAAAACCTCTTGTTCTAACGAATTGTCATAGATATTTTTATTCACCTCAAGCAGAGGGAGAAAGTAGGGTAAATTTTTTATTTTGCTTAAAAATCTAATAGCTGCGTTTTTATCTTCTTTCATTAATTGAAAGTAAAGCGGTGAGATATACTGGCTTAAAGTTAAATTAAGAACCAGAAAAGAAAAAAAGAAAATTATTGCCAAGATTTTTAAAAGAGAATAGGTCAAATGTTTCATGTTTTATGTTGTGTGGTTATTATTATATAATTTTTCTATGGACCTATTTGAACCACAAACCATAATTGAAAGAGCAATTGCTTTTATTTTAGCTCTTATAGCAGCCCTTAGCGCAGCCGGCTTGACCTTTCTTGTTCTTTACCTGGTTATTATTTTTCTTCGTCTAAAAAAAAGAGAACAAATTTCATTGGAGATGGTGACGTTGGAAGTTAAGACGCCTAAGGATAATGAAATAAAAATCGACGTAGCTGAACAGATGTTTACCTCTTTTGCTTCTCTAAAAAAGTCCGGTTGGCTTTCTGCTTTTGATCTTGACGATGTTTTGGCCTTTGAGATTGTAGGTAAAAAGGCTGACATCCGGTTTTATGTTTCAGCTCCTGCACGCATCGTCGATTTGGTAGAAAAGACCATCTATAGTTATTATCCTTCAGCAGACATCAGAAAAGTTGACGAGCCAAATATATTCTCCGAGGAGGGGAAAGTGTCTTTCGGCGCCCTGGTTACAAAGGATTACTCCTATATGCCTTTAAAACTATTTAAAGATTTACCATCCGACTCGCTGGCGACAATAACCTCTGCTCTTTCAAAAATGGGAGACGATGAGGGAGCGATGGTGCAGATATTGATCCGGCCAGCCGACTCGAAATGGAAAAAGTTGGGTAAATCATATGTTGCTTCGACAAAAAAGACTGAGGCTAATCCTGAGAAAGCAACTTTTAAGACTGATCCTAAGGTTTTAGATAAGATCGACGAGAAAAGTTCAAAACAAGGTTTTCAGACAGCCATCCGTTTTGTCGTATCAGCAAAAACAAAAGAAGCCGCAGATATACACATTCGCAATATCAAGACGGCATTTTCCCAATTTAACTCGGACTTAAATAGTCTCAAAGGAACGCGCGTTCTTTTTAAAGGCGGATATATGATCAACTTTATTTACAAATTTTTTCCAGTATTTGAATTGCCATTATTTAGATCAATCTCGATTTTATCCTCTGACGAGCTGGCTACGGTGTTTCACTTCCCCAATAAAACTGTTGAGACTCCACACATCAACTGGCTTAAAGCAAAGACAGGACCTGTTCCAGCAGATGTGCTTCAGACGGGTGGAACTTTCGTAGGTTACGGATATTATCGAGGTACAAAAAGATCGGTGAATATCGGTTTTGAAGATCGGCGCCGCCATGTCTATATCATAGGCAAGACCGGCGTTGGCAAGTCGGTTCTTCTTCAAGATATGGCTATTCAAGATGTGAGAGCCGGACATGGAGTTTGCGTCATCGATCCTCACGGTGATTTGATAGACGACATCATCAAATATACTCCTCCAGAGCGGGCAGAGGATGTTATTTATTTTGATCCCTCAGATACTGAGCGGCCGATGGGCTTAAATCTTCTTGAAGCTTATAGCGAGGAACAAAAACACTTTATGACCACGGCAATTATCAATCTTATGTATAAACTATACGACCCCCAAAGAACTGGAATCATAGGTCCCAGATTTGAACACGCAGTGCGAAACGCCATGCTTACTGTGATGTCTGAGCCGGGATCGACGTTTGTTGAGGTGGTGCGGGTTTTGACGGATCCAAAATATGTCCAAGAGTTACTTCCCAAAGTGCAAGATCCTATTGTACGTCGCTACTGGACTGACCAGATAGCTCAAACGTCAGATTTTCACAAATCAGAAGTTCTCGATTACATCGTCTCCAAATTTGGCCGCTTCGTCACAAATAAAACCATGCGAAACATCATCGGACAGTCAAAGAGTGCTTTTGATTTTCGAAAGTGTATGGATGAGGGGAAAATTCTTCTAATCAATTTGTCAAAAGGAAAGCTTGGGGAGGAAAACTCCAGTTTTTTGGGGTTGGTTTTAATTCCAAAAATATTAGTTGCTGCAATGAGTCGACAAGAGACTCCAGAGCCACAGAGGCGGGATTTCTTTTTATATGTGGACGAGTTTCAAAATTTTGCCACCCCAGATTTTGCGACGATTCTGTCAGAGGCTAGAAAATATCACCTGAATTTGACTGTGGCAAATCAATTTATAGGCCAGATGGACGAGGAAGTCAAAAATGCCGTATTTGGCAATGTAGGTACGCTCATTAGTTTTAGGGTAGGAGTTACTGACGCATCTTATCTTCAGAGGGAGTATCAGCCAATTTTTTCAGAATCAGACCTAATTAATGTAGAGAGATTTCATGCCTATATGAAGACGATCGTTGACAACGAGCCAGTTCCGCCTTTTTCAGTCGACATGACCAAGGATATGAAAAAACTTCGGACCTTAGCAAATGAGAAAATCTCTCAGGCAGTCATCCAGCTTTCACGCTTAAAATATGGTCGCCCTAAAGAACTGGTGGAGGCAGAGGTCGCTCAAAGGGCTAGATTATAGATTGTTTTTAATAACCTCGTCAATTACAATGTTACGATTATGAAAAAGCAAACAGTTGCAGTTGTTATTCCTACAATCAGAAATTTGGATTTTTTAGAATCTTGGCAAGATGAATTCAGAGATTGTCTCGGGGTTATAGTCGAAGACCATCAGAAAAAGGAAGTAAAAACTCCTAATAAATTTTTTAAGCAGGTATATCATTATTCTTGGCAGGATATAGATAAAGAATTAGGAAAAAATAGCTGGATAATCCCAAGAAAAAATGCAGGGATAAGATCATATGGATTTTTAAAAGCCTTTCAAAAAGGAGTAGATATTATAATCACACTTGATGACGATTGTTATCCAGTCAAAAATCAAGACTTTGTAAATCAACATTTAGAAAATCTTTCTTACTGGGCTCCTGTTGATTGGTTTCCAACTTATCCACACAGGAGCTATTTTTATACCAGAGGAGTTCCTTACGGAATACGAAATAAAAAGGAAGTAGTCATAAGCCACGGTTTATGGAAAGGAGTTGTTGATTTTGATGCCCCTACTCAGCTTTTGAATATGGATCTAAATATCCCAACGAGCTTTCCGTTTGTTGAATTTATACCAGAAAATTATTTTTATCCAATGTGTTCGATGAACCTGGCTTTTAAAAGCAAAATAACACCAATTATGTATTTTCCACCCATGGGTTATGACAATAAAGGAAATAATTGGGGCTATGATCGTTTTGATGATATTTGGGCGGGGATATTTAGCAAAAAAATCCTAGATCACCTTGGCTATGCTGTGGTGAATGGTGCGCCTTTTGTAGAACATAAGAAAGCTTCAAACGTTTTTAAAAACCTAGAGAAGGAAGCACGCGGAATTCATGCTAACGAAATGATCTACAATAAAGTTATGAAAGTTAGATTAAATTCCAAAAATTTAGCTAAAGATTATAAAGATTTAGCAGAACAGATAGAATTTCCTAAGGAGCTGTATTTTAAGTCACTTAGAAAAGCTATGATCATTTGGCAAAGATTTTTTAATTAAACTTTTAATTAATAAAGGATACGAATAAATTCATTTATGGACTTTTGGAAAAATAGA